>Ga0214544_1000452_pt1 | contig 74575 bp, 36 predicted proteins | sample CNSS3metaG_FD_160074 | JGI IMG/M metagenome (GOLD analysis project Ga0214544, IMG submission 160074) | Root nodule microbial communities from cowpea collected in UCLA plant growth center, Los Angeles, California, USA - CNSS3 | ecosystem: Host-associated > Plants > Roots > Nodule | place: USA... | reverse complement strand
TATATATATAGCGTGTGTGTGTGTATGTGTATAAACCCACACTTGGAACTATAATAAACTAAAGCAGGAAGCAGCACATGTTACCTTATAGACCTTTCTTAAAGACTAAGTAAGATAAAAACACAAACAACTTGTGTTTAATAGCTTACAAATAAATGGTAAATGCAAGGAACTGCATTGTCTGCACTCCTTGATATGAGAAGATACAGAATTCAACAACTCAGTCCTCCAAAACCTATCATGTTATGAAAGAAAATGGACAAAGATCCTTCAGAGCTGACAACTATTACACGCTGCATGCCTAGCCTATTTACCCCCACAAACTCTCTAAAACTAAGCATACCTTGTCAATATGACAGAAAATGAAATTAAAAAGTCCAATGTGCTGGTTGTAAAAATAAATAAGAGGAAAATACCTTATTGACCTCTTATTTACATTTAAGTAATAGATATTTCTTACTTTTGTGGATTAGAAAGATAATAAAGTCATGTTACTTAGGATTACAATTGTAAGGCTACCACGAAGTTATCCATACTTTTCCTAGATAATTAACTTTGAAGCAATAGTAAAGTCACTACTGAGAATACTCAATCAGCAAGCCCATCAATTGCTCAACGAGTGGCACATGAAGAAACAAAAATGCAACAGGTTGAAGTTGCACAGCAAAGGGATAGGACATTGAGCGAGAAGCCTCGTAAGTACATAATTTGCTATGTCATTTTCGTTAAGTGAGTCTTATGTTGCTGAGCAAAAGTTGACTTTATGGACTGAAAACTGAAAACGAAAGGAAGACTTGGCTATGCAAGAGGACAACTTTTGCATTAGATAAAAACAAATGGTTGCATGCTCTAAACGTGAAAAGAGCAAGGGGGTGACTTATATCTTCAAGCTTCACAATTTCTTGCTCATTTTGGTGCTCCAGGAATGTCTGGGAGTAGTTAATATCCCATTCATTGGGGTTGGATTAATAAATCTTGACTCTATGTACTTTCTTTTATATTTCAATATATTTTTTCTTTTACAATTCCTGTGTTCTTCATTTATGCTTCATGTGCATGGTTTAATCATCTATGCTTTGTTAAGCTTCATTGCTTTGGAAAACATTTTAGAAGTTGTAGACCTACGGTTGAACAATGATGAGATTTCATATTAGACATACTATTTAATGTCTTAGTCATTCTTATAACACTTACTTTTATGCAAATATTGTGTTAAGATAAAAGAGAATAAATTTCTACATTAAAATTTAGGCTCTTTCCACTACAATTAGGGTTTTGATTAAACTACAATATGAATGGAAGAGTTATATTGGAAATTATAATTAAAGCTTTGGAAACTATTGTGTCATGTTCATGAAATCCAACTGTGGTTATATCTTTATACCCTTTTAATCAATTTTTATAAGTTTGCAAGTCTTTTAGAAAAACTATATAAATCTCATTTAATTTGTTGTTTCAATTGAATAGGATAGTATTCAATCTCTTTGCTTCAATATTGATTTAAAGCTTTTTAAGTCTTAGTTAATAAATATCTAAATTGTCCAACTAGAGCAAATAGCTATAAAGATGATTTGATTTATCAATATACAACTTCAATTGGTATGTTTGCTGAGAAGTTAAAATCTACTCAACCACATCGCAACAGCAATTGCAAACCACTACTATGATATTCCCAGTATAATCGTAACCACAATCTAAAACCATGCATTTGAGTGAGTGAGAATAAAGGCCTAAAGGAAAGGCAATATACATACACTACTATTGCACAGAAAAAAGGTTATGCGAGGACTCAATTGCAATAATCTATAAGGCAGACATCGGACATGACACTGTCACAGACACTGGGACATTGCTAACATCTAAAATATAGGATAAGGCGACACCGCTAATATATATAATCGTTAAGACTTATATAATTCACACTATAAAAACAAATTTGTTATAGTTTCCCGGTAATAAAATCTTTCACAAAGTAACTCTAAATAAGAAACACGTATCTTAATAGTTAAAATAACTAGTTAAGTTTTATACAGACAAGCTTGAAAAAAAGAGCCATGCATTATTCATAATATAAATGGTTTCATTTCAATTTCTTTACTACTTTTGTAATATAGCATTGTCTACGAATTGTTTTCGCCAAGAATAAGTGTCAACTTCCTTTCCTTACTCATGTTCAAGTTGTGTCAAGATGTCTAAGAAGTGTCAAAGAGGTGTAAAGTAAAATTCACTATCTATCTCTCATCACTAAAGAGAAATTAGTTACTTACATATTGATGGCACCGGAAACCGCATTTTGAACTCCTGACTCTGATGTATCCATTGCTGCAAGTAAACCAATCTCAATTTTAGAGCACACCAAGGAAGTAGAAACCAAAATTTAAAATTAAAGTAAAACAATGGTTTAAAAGGGATAAGATTTGTAAGACAGGAATTAAGTTCCAGTGAAAGATTAAAAGAATTACAATTTCAACTATTTTCAATGTTTATTTGAACCAAAAGCATAGAAAGTAAAAAGGGATCAGGAACCGATGAATCAGGTACCTTGAGGTTGTTCCGAAACGGGTGCGTCGGAGGTATCCATTGAAACGACACCGTTCCTCTTCTTCTTATTCCGATTTTTCGCCATGGTTCTGGGAAGACGAGGCGACGGCGATGCAGAGAAAGTTCAGTGCGGCTTGTTTTGGCGAAACCAGGTACCCTTTTCTATTATGGGTTAAAAGTTAAAATGTATTTTTGGAAAACACAATGTTTATTGTCTAGCTTAACACAGGTGCTAGCCTTTACGTATGTATTTTTTAAATATATATATTAAAATTAAATTTATTAAAAATAAAGTGAAATATATAAAAATAAATAAAAAAATAATCATCAATAAATAAAAAAAAAAATAGAAATATCTGATTTTATAAAAAATTTATAAAAATAACGGTCAATTTTTAAAAATTTAATAAATTATTATATTTAAAGAATAAAATCGATATTTTAAAAAGTGGGAAAGAATCCACTTTATATATTGTTATAGATAATCTATAAAAGTATGAATTATATCTCATTATTAGATCGGTTTTATCTTTCAATAAATATCGATATTATAAATATAAAATGTTAACTACTGAAAAAACCCAAGTCTCAAAATTATTCTATATTTATTTCCAAATGTAAGTTTCTCGAAATATTTTATATCTATTTTTATGATTTCTAATATGTTATTCATTTTATTCCCTTTAATATTTAAAAAATTATAAAAAATAAATCGAAGGCTAATTTCTACCACATCCTACATTTTACAATAGATGCACAATTAGAATACAAAGAATGAACCATGGTTTTAATTTTATATGTATATACATGGGTTTCACCCAATCTGCAAACATATTAAATTTATCTCAACTCAAATACATTTAAATAGGTTAAAATGAGTTATATAATTAGTTATATTATATATTTTCTTTTGTTGTGACGGTAAAAAAAATTATTTCTGATTTATTATATTTATTTTTTATTGGTTGTATTTTATTATTGAGGTCGTTAATTATAACGATATATATAAAGAGAATTTCCTCTTTCGTGTCCACATTTTATAATATCAATTCTATTCTTTACCATATAATTATTTATTAAATATTTTAAAATTAATGATTATTTTTACTTATTCTCTGTAAAATTGTTTATTTTTTTTTTATTCATCAACAATTAATTTCTCTATTTACCTTATTTTATTTTTAATAAATAGAAATTTATTTTATATATTAACTTAATAACATTACATTATTATTACCTACTAACTTATTATCATTTATATTTAAAAAATGCGTACACACAGGCACAATAATGTCCATGTGTACACTAGTATAAATTAAATTTGTGGTCAATATATTTTAAATTGATGTGGTTAATATATATTATATATAAAATTTTGGGAATTGATATTTTTAAGTACGAAAATTTTTATTATTTATTAAAGAGAGTTAATAGTTATTGTGTGAGAAAAACATATGATCTTTATAACTCTAACTAGAGAAGAAATATTACATATTACGTGAAAAAATTCTCAAACTAAAAAAACTGTGTTTAAGACCACATAAAAAATAAATGAATTGATGTTAATATAAGTTTTTTTCATAAAATTTTGATTTTCTAAAATTTGATGAATTAATTAATTTATTAAATAGATATGTGCTGATTAAAAAAAATTATATAAAAAATTTATATTTTTATACATAACTTTCAGATGTAAAAAGGAACTAAAAAAATATAATATTCATGAGGGTGTATAGGGGTGCAGAAAGAAATATCCAAATTTAAATTTTGAGATTTAGGTTTCACTTAAGAAGCAGCTTCTTCAACCTCAGTTTTCTACTTTCTAGATTCCATTTCGAAGTTTTACTTTCTGCACCCCATAATTTCTTCATGCATGCTCCTAAGCTTCTGAAATGACCATCTGACCCTTTCAGATTTCGGAAGTTTTTCAAAATTTTATAAACAATTTCGGAACAAAATTTTCAAAACGTTATTTTCGGAAGGCATGAAATATGTTTTTCAAATAAATTACTCGGGATGAGAATTTTGAAAAGAACTTTTGGAAACTTATAAAATACCTTTCGAAAAATGGATTTTGTTGGGTTTTATCAGTTTTTACGCAGTTAGTTAGTTTGTTAGTTTCTACGTATATAATTAGTTTTTTTCTTTTCTAATCTCTATATATATATAAACCATGTTTGACCACAGTACAGTGAAAATATCAAAAAGTTTACTCTGTTTCTTTCTCTCTCTCCACTTTCGCTTTTCTCTTTTTGTATCTTTTGGCTTATCAAGATGATAGCAATCATAAAACTCCAATATGGTATCAGAGCCAGGTTTCCCTCTTTGCTTCTTTTTTCTTCTTTCCAAATCTTTCCTTTGTTTTTTCTTGATGGCATCAGAAAACACAGCCACGACAGACGAATCCCAGAATCCTTCGAGTTCTTTCTACTTGCATCCTGGTGAAAACCCAGGAGCAACGTTGGTCAATATTCAACTTGATGGGTCTAATTACCATGCTTGGAGTCGCGCCATGAAACGTGCCCTGATCTCCAAGAATAAACATAAATTCCTTGACGGTAGTGTCAAAACTCCAACCCATGGAACCATCCTCCATGATGCCTGGGAAAGATGTAACATGATGGTGATATTGTGGCTTACGCGTGCCATGAATACTCAGATCGCGCAAAGCGTTGTGTATATTGAAAACGCAAAAGATTTATAGGATGATTTGCGCGAGCGATTTTCCAAGGGAGACCACTTCAGGATCTCTGATCTTCTTCAAGAACTACATTCAACCAAATAGGGAGAAAGATCTGTCAAGATTTTTTCACGGATCTCAAGGCGTGTTGGGAAGAACTTGAGTCTCTCAGACCAACACCAAGCTGCACCTGTAAGGTTAAGTGTGAATGTGACTGCATCAAAACTGTTATCAAGCACAAAGAATCCAAGTACATCATGTGTTTTCTAAAATGACTCAATGACGTTTATGGTACTGTGAAGACACAAATTTTGGTAATGGAGCCATTGCCAGGTATAAACCGTGTCTTCTCTCTTGTTATGCAACAAGAACGACAAATAATTGGGAACAACATAGAAAGCAGTAAGATCTTGGTGGCTGCAGCGAACACTGAGGATCAAAGAAATTCCAAGAATCATGAGAATTGGAAGGGACAAGGACAAGGACGAGGCAAAAACAGGAATCAGAATAATGACAAACAATGCAGCTATTGCCACAAACTATACCACACCATAGATGAGTGTTATGCTAAGCACGGTTATCCCCCTTGGTACAAGACCAAAGGTGAAAAGGTGGTTAACAACACTATTGTTGAAAAAGACGAAACTGTGATTAAACAACATGATCAACGACCAAGCAAGGAAGGTAGTATTTTCTCAAATGAACAAATGCTTCAGATCATGAAAATGATCAAAGAAGCCAAAGGTGATGTTTCTCACAAAGTTAACAATCTGATGTCTGATTCTACTGGTGAGAAGGTTTTAATTGGTAAGAACAGAAACATTACATGGATTCTAGATACCGGAGCAACTAACCATGTTACCTTTGATGTTTCTAATTTTGTAGTTTTTAGAAAAATAAGACCCACGTGTATTAAACTGCCAAATGGGTCACATATATTTGCACACTATGATGGGACTCTTCAACTATTTGATAACTTTTTCTTGCATAATGGGTTTCTTGTACCTGAGTTTGCATTCAATCTTATTTCTGTGCAAAAGATTGTTAGATCCCACAACTGGAAACTAATTTTTTCCTTTGAGTTGTGTCAGATCCAAGATGCCCGTTCTTTGAAGATGATTGGAGAAGTTAAGCTCCAAGAAGGATTGTACCTGCTGCAATTGTCAGCCACAAAGAAGATTGTAAATTCCTTCTCCAGCATCACTGAGGGACATCATGATAACTCGAAGATTCAAGATGGGGGAATTTGGCACAAAAGGCTGGGACATCCCTCAGATAAAGTTCTACATCTTGTCAGTAAACGTTTTCCTTATATTGTCTTTAGTGAAACCAAACCCTATGATGTATGTCATTTTTCAAGGCAGACTAGGCTTTCCTTTAATAATAGTAGCTCGTATTTTGAGCATGTTTTTGATTTGATACATGTTGACATTTGGGGGCCCTATGGCACCACCTCTATACATGGACATAAATTCTTTCTGACTATAGTGGATGACCACAACAAGTTTTGTTAGGTGTTCTTAATGAAAACGAAAGTTGAAACTAGGGATGCTTTAACAAAGTTTGTGATCATGATTAACACTCAATTTCACAAGAAAATTAAAATCATACGTTCTGATAATGGAAGTGAATTTATGTGTAGAGACTTGTATGATAATCTTGGTATAATTCATCAAACCAGCTGCATAGAAACCCCCCAACAAAATTCTATTGTAGAAAAAAAGCATAGGCATATTCTGGAAGTTAGTAGAAGCCTTATTTTTCAATCTAACATTCCTATGATTTTTTGGTCCTATGCTGTTATGCAAGCTTTTTTTTAATAAACTGTTTACCAACTAAAGTCTTGAAAGAAAAAACCCCTTATGAGTTAGTATATGAGATCACTCCAAATTTAAATGATGTTAAAGTGTTTGGATCCTTGTGTTTTGCCTCTAGCTTGCAAAGAAATAGGTCTAAATTCGACATAAGAGCTAGAAAATGTGTGTTCTTAGGTTACCAGAATGGAACCAAAGGATATGTTGTGCTGGACATTAAGAGTAGAGATATTTTTGTTTCCAGAGATGTTGGTTTTCATGAAAAGGTGTTTCCTTATGCCAACCATATTGATCATGTTCTGCAAACAAATAATACTTGTCAAATATCATATTTTAATCCTTTTTTTGAATCTATCAATTACAATGCTGGAAATGTGCAAACTGAACACAATCATTCACACACTGAATCTCAAATTGAAAAAGTTACTGATTCTTTGAGACGCTCTACTCGAAATAGAAGAGCACCTAGTTTTTTACAAGACTATCATTGCCAACTTAGCTCTTATACAAACAAAAACAGTAAAGATATCCTTTATCTTATATCTTCACGTCTCAGCTACAGTAAACTTTCTTCTTCACACTTGAAATATGTTCTTGCTATGTCCACCAATAGAGAGCCATCTTCTTACAGTGAAGCTGTCAATTTTCCCGAATGGAGGAAGGCCATGACAGAAGAAATTAGAGCCCTTGAACAAAATGAGACTTGGGAAATTGTTGATCCACCTTGAGACAAAAAACCCATAGGCTGCAGATGGGTTTATAAGGTAAAATATAATGCTAATGGTGACGTAGAACGCTACAAAGCAAGGTTGGTAGCCAAGGGTTACACTCAACTGGAGGGCATCGACTATTTGGATACTTTTTTCCTTGTACCAAAGTTAACCACCATCAGATTTCTACTTGCCATTGCCTCTGCCCAGAATTGGTTTTTGAAACAATTGGATGTGAACAACACATTTCTCTATGGAGATCTAGATGAAGAAGTTTGTATGCTTCCTCCACCAGGGTGTGCTGATATTGAAAGCGGGAAAGTCTGTAGATTGAAGAAATCCCTGTATGGCTTGAAGCAAGCCAGCAAGCAATGGTTTGCGAAGCTCTCATCTCACCTTAAAGCCTCTGGTTTTTCTCAATCTGCATATGATCATTCATTGTTTGTAAAAATATTCGAGACTAACATCACTGTTCTTTTAGTGTACGTTGATGATATTATACTTGCAGGAAATCATCTCTCTAATATTGAGCAAATCACGCAATCCCTAGATGACACCTTTAAAGTCAAAAATTTGGGAAATTTGAAATAATTTCTCGGGCTGGAGATTGCTAGATCAAGTGAGGGAATCCATGTCTCACAAAGGAAATATGCCTTAGACGTCTTAGCTGACAGTGGTCTCCTTGCTTCAAAGGCTTGTGCTACTCCTATTACCAAAGAAACTAAAGATTTGTTCGAATGAGGAGTTCCTCTTAAAGACATCACCCCATATCAAAGACTGATTGGGCGACTTCTTTACCTAACAAACACCAGGCCTGATATCGGATATGTCGTACAGTTCCTAAGTCAATTCATCCAATCCCCCACAGAAGAACACCTCGCAGCTGCCCATCGTGTCCTTTGCTACATTAAAGCAGCACCTGGACAAGGCCTCTTCATCCCCAGTAACTCAACTTTACAAATAAAGGGCTTTTGTGACTCTGACTGGGCAACTTGCCCCAACACACGTAGATCTACAACTGGACTATGCGTCTTCCTTGATTCATCATTAATAAGTTGGAAATCGAAAAAACAATCCACCGTCTCAAGGTCTTCATCAGAAGTAGAGTACCGGGCCCTTGCCACTCTCACTTGTGAGATTCAGTGGTTGAAATACTTATTGGATGAACTGCAAATTAAACCAAAAGAGTCTGTTGTGGTATACTACGACAACCAATCAGCGCGTCACATTGCTTTGAATCCCATTTTTCACGAACGAACGAAACATATCGAAATAGATTGTCACGTCATCCGTGAGAAGGTTCAGGCCAAACTCTTCCAGCTCCTACCTATAACTTCCACGCATCAAGTCGCTGATGTCTTCACAAAGGCACTTGATCCTGGCATCTTCAAAAGTGTTGTGTCTAAGCTCAGATTACTTGATATTCACTCTTGAGCTTATGGGGGCGTGTTGGGTTTTACCAGGTTTTACACAGTTAGTTAGTTTGTTAGTTTCTACGTATATAATTAGTTTTTTTCCTTTTCTAATCTCTCTCTCTCTCTCTCTCTCTCTATATATATATATATATATATATATATATATATATATATATATATATATATATATATATATAAACCATGTTTGACCACAATACAGTGAAAATATCAAAAAGTTTTTTCTGTTTCTTTCTCTCTCTCCGCTTTCGCTTTTTTCTTTTCGTGTCTTTTGGCTTATCAAGATGATAGCAATCATAAAACTCCAATAGATTTCGGAAATATCTTTTCAAAACACATGAAATATATTCTTGAAAATACTTTCGATAGAGTTTTATTTTTTCATTTTCTCTTCTTTTTGTCCTGTGCAGCGTTGTTTCTCTCTTTTTCTTCCTTTAGGTAACAGTGATGATATGGTGTGGTATAATGATAAATAAAGTTTGGAATTTTTCCTTATATTTTAGGAGTGCAATTAGTAATTTGAAAGTGCAGGAAGCAATAGACTTCACTGCGGCATCATTTAGATTGGGCTTTTGTTACTACTGGACCCATTTTCTTCTCCGTCACTTCTATTTTATCTACGGAACAAAAACATAAAAGTGAATAATTTATTTCAACCTAACAATCAAAGTCTTCCCATCACAGTCACTCATAGTTGTTCGATTAAAAGTTTGAAGCTTTGGATCAGACGTGAAAAATAAAAATGATTAAAAAAATCCTTTTGAAAGGTAAATCCAAACATGTCCTTAAAAGAAATTACTGAAAAACATGTCCTTAAAAAGTGTTCGACACTACATTACAGACAAATAGTAAAGACAAGGAACAGAAAAGTTAAAGTAAATGAATTATCTGATTAGACAGTACGTAGAGGAAGGAATTTTCATCTTTTAGAATGAAGTGCAATCATCACTGTCACAATATACCTTTTTTCTACTGTAGTTGTTCAAGAAACTAAAATATTACGAAAAACGAATATGGAGGAACAAGTTTGGTATGTTTAGATTTTTGAGATTGAAAGTTAGATAGAGTTAAAGAAAACATTTTTATCCTTATTTAATGTTTTTTTTTTTCTTTCACAGAGCTCAGAATGCTTTCTTTTTTTTTCAGTCAGAATATTCTCTGTTTCAGCGCAGAATACCTTCTTATTTTATAAATTTGTATTTTTCTGAAATTTAGTATTATATTATTTTAATTTTTTTATTATTTTTGTTTAATACAATAATTTTATAAGTTTGATATTTTAATTCATGTTTCATTTCATAGAAATATATATTTAAAATAAATGAAAAATTATCTTTTCATTTTTATGGATAAGATATTACTTAAAATTTTATATTTTTAAATCTTATGTATCTTAGTATATTCAAATTAGTAGTTCTTGCAAAAGTTGCTTTCTAAGTTCAGTATATAACTTATATTATACAAATGTTATTGTCATTTATTGGATAAATAGATTATTTATCATAACAAGTATTATTGTAACATATTTTATTTTTATTAATATATATAGAAAAACTAAGATTAATACACAATTATCTTTTATTTTTTGTTTTTTTTATGAATTTAAAATTCGTACCTTTAAGGATAATTATTGGATAAATACATTATTTAGCATAAAAATTATTAATATATTTTATTCTTAATATAATAAGAAAAATATTATTATTTTAACATATTTTATTTTTATTAATTGTTATATATATTTATTAAAAGAGAAACTAAGATTAATATGCAATTATCTTTTACTTTTTGTTTTTTTTTTATTTTGTGAATTTAAAATTCTCACTTTAATGATAATTAGTTTTGATAATTATTAAATTTAAGTTTTTTGTCTTGTTGTACTCAAAAAAACGTCGATGCTCAATTCATAACATTAAAACAATCCTTTATCAAACGAAATCCAACGTCACTTCAATTCTAACATTTAAGCAATTTTTTCAATCAACTACAATTATAAATAATTTTCCTTACCTGAAATGTTTACTAGTTTACATTTAAATCAATTTTTAAAACTAAGCAACAATATTATTCTAAAATCCAATAACTTAAAATAATATATCTAAACATAAAAAAATAGTAAATATTTAATCTAATTTAAAAAATTATTTTTCTCAACTGACCTAAAAAATAATGACAAAGTCATTGGAAAAGAAAAAGAGAACAAATTAAAGTAAATGAGAACTTCTTTTGTTTGAGAATCTAACAAGTTAGAATTAAATGAGAACTTCTTTTATTTGACCCTTATATCCTTAATTACAATCATGTGTGATAAAATTCTAAAATAAATGAGATACAAAAGGAAAAATTTGAAGAAAAAAAAAGGAGAGAAGAGATATAAGAGAGAGAAGGAAGAAAGAAGGGAAAAAAAAAAGAATGGGTCATTATATTAAAAAAATAATAAAAATACTACTATAGTGTAAACTTTAATCTAAATTAAGTTATAATAACATATTTTTGTTATACTTATTTGATATCTTAAAATATCAAATGAGAATTTATATTAAAGTAAACTAAGGATTTTGTTACTCTGTCTCTAATTTTGAAAGCAAAGCTAGAAGAATGGACTAATAACTATATTTTCAATGTTCATACCAAACGTGAGCTTTGATTATAAGATGAAAGAAATATTTCAGAAAATAATGATTATGTCATTGACCTATTATCTAACATATAATTTCCTAAACAAATTACATAACATTCTTTCATAATGTAATCATATTTTATTTGAATTTATTTTTTTGCAGTACTATTAAATCATTTTTGCAGTTGGCAAAACCTTTTCAACTCTCACTAACTGCTTAGTTCTGTTGAAAGGAAAATGTATTTTTAAGTGGAAAACATAGAGAAGGTATTTATTGGGTTAGGTAACAAAGAAAAAATGTTACTTTTAATTACATTCATATTTTTCATTTTTACTTATATATGAGAGGGAAAAAATAAAAAATAAAAAATGATATTTTTTTTAAAATCATCCCTCGTCTACTTCATACATATATGAGTATATTTGTAATTGTGTTTAATTTATTTTTTTAAAATGAAATAATTTTCTTCATTTTTACGCAACTTTTTTTTCTCAGATAAATGGATAGTCATTTAATCGTATTCCATTTTTTTTTCTTTATACTTTCTTTTTCATTTTCTTTACCTGTAACCCAACTAAGCTAAAATTTAATGAATGAGGTTGCATGTTTTTCTAACACTATTTTTATTATATAAGAAAAATATTTTAAAATATCAGACTAATTATTAAACTGACGTAGAACTGAATTCTTGATTAATATTTTGATTTAATATATATATATATATATTGAAGTTTTGTTTGATTAATGAATAAATACTTTTAAGAAGTTTTTTTAAAGTTGGCCAATTGAAGCTCATTTTTATAATCACAATTCTTACTGCTTTTTCGCATTATGAAATCAAATTAACCATTCGTTTTTGGATTGAAAAGAGACCAAATATTATGGTCTAAATAAGGTTTTTTTGGACCTCATATCATATGAAAATAATACACCCACATGGTGTTTGTGAAATAATGATGACATCAACCATTATTTAAACTACTATAGTTGGTTATTGCTAAATAGAATCTAAACATGTTCATTATTTTCCATGAGAAAATAATATTTGGCCTTTTACAACTCCTAAATCAGAAAAACAAATGCACTTTTGAGTTTATTAATTAATATGATTAGATCACATCATTAGTTTAAAACTTTTGATGCAAACTCCAACAGAGAGAAAGTTTGACATGGCATAAGTGCACTCATAAGTTAACAAATTATGACAAATTAATCACCAAACTATTTTTCTATTGATAGAATAATATTCATCTATCATAATCATGAATATGACAATGATATCTGTTATTGTTGTGAAGAACATGGCTCATTGCTTTGTTTAATCGTTGTAGATAAGGATAAGTATAGTCAATGGCATGGAATATGGAGCTTCTTTTCCCTTCATGCACTTTGTGACAGTCTTAAATAAAATCTAATGTTCAAATATAAAATCAACTTTATCAAAAATATTTGGTCAGATTTTTTTTTAAAATTAATCTTCAATAAAAATAATAAATAATTCAAATATAATATGATATAGTTAAAAAAATAAAATAACTTTTAGCGCGCGCACAAACACATTTTAAAATCAATTATATAAAAATAATTTTACTAAAATATAAACCAAAAAACTATTTAGTAATATGTGAATATACCACACAACAAAAATACTTTTCTTAAATGAGACATTTAGAAAGAAATAACTAACATAAATACCACATTGTTATTTATTTAATAAAGTGACATGAATTATTTTATGATAATTACACTTTTTTTTTTCTTGGGATGAAGAAAGTTATAAGGGTGTCTGATAAATGTATTATTATATATGCAAAGTTAGGACATGCCTTTTAAATGGTATAATGTTGTTGTGTCTCACACGTATCAAACATAGACACGTATAAGTGAAATATCAAATTCAATATAATGATTTTCTAAAATCCCGTAAATTTAATATACAAGTATTCATTTTCTCAAATATTTTAACATAATCTATTTTATAGGCGTATTTTCTTTATATATTAGTTAATCTTTTATTTTTACTTAATGTAAATTTTTTAACCTATACAATTCTAATACATGATAAATAAATTGTGTAATGACTAATTAATATAATTGTTTAATATAATTCCACTTTAGGAAATTAGTTTTCTTAGTTTTTTTTATTAGTTGAAAGTAATTTGAGTGAAAATAAAATGACTTGGTGTACAAGGTAGGCAAAAAAAACGGGGCAGTTGGTGTTGTAATGTTGTATGGCACATGGTAGGGACATGACAGGGATATATACTCATGAATGAAGTTTTGTCGGAAAAGAAAAAACAAAAAAACCACACAAATTCACCTTATTTGTTACCATGATGGAAGATCTGGTACAGCCATTATACTTCTCTTCTTATTCTTTGTGTAATTTTGTACTTATTGTATGCATACAACTTAATTAATTTCTCTATTTCTTTTATCACTGCTATTTGCCTTCTTTTTACTTTCTTTTCTGTAAAATAATTTGATTTATTTATTTACAATTACCACGGCTAAATTAAAAACTAAGAACTTTATTATAAATATTATTCAAACTCTTAATTCAAAAGACGTAGAATAATTGATTGTATAAAAGAGGAATAGCAGAAAGAGAGGTGTAAGTAAAATTAAATATGTGGTGAGTGAAATGATATTTACTAGACATTTATCATAACCTGATGTATGATACAAAAAAAATGAATAGGAAAAAATCATGTAAAAGTAATGTAATGAGTGAAGATATATAATATTATTTAATGAATATGTGTATTTTAAACTAAAAATAATAATGTCACTAAAGGATTGTATAATAATCTAATTAGGTAATGAATAATAGATAAGGAAACGAGGGTGCATGATTGCTGGCCTCTGTATTATTTTAAAATTTTTAATCTTTTTTATTTTTTATATTCTAAAGTTTTTAAATTGAATGCACGGGACACTATTAAAAAAATAATATCGTAACTATTTAATAGCCTAACTATTTATATTTTAATTTTCGTTCCATAATTGTTTAACATTTTCTTCTGTCGTAGCTAAAATTATTTTCATTATCATTTTTATATTATCTATTAAAATATCTTATTTGTACTTTATTAACTTTTATGCTCTAAAATTTCCAATCTTTTGTAAATGTTTAAATATATAAAATATATTTTGAATTTACAATAAACAACTTAAACTGTTACATATCTTATTTTTAAATTAAAATATATACATAATGAGAAGGGATTTACTTGATCCAACTGTAAGTATAAAGAACTACTTTTTATTTAATTTTAAATTGATAATTCAGTTAGTTAATAATAAATACATGTAGTTTATTAACATTTCATATTGCTAACATACACTATATATCTATTATTGAGAGAAGAAGAGAAATAATTGAATATATGTTATTTATGAAATACTTTCGATTACATTGTTATTCCTTTTATAAAAACATGAAACGCTTAATTATTGTTAATTAATTAAATTAAAAGTTGATTAAAAATAATTCTCTATAGTAATCTTAAAATAAATGGATCCTTTTTCGTAAATAATTAAGAAAATTATATATAAAAATATTTAAAAGAAGGATAGATATTAAAAACATATAAAAAGGTAAAGAAGATGGAGTTGAGAATTCTAAAAATTCAAACCAAGTTAGATTTTTTAATTAAAACATTAAGAATAGATTAAAGATTTAAACATCCCTGGAACTATTAAAATCTATAAAAGAATAAAAAAAATCTAAATACATTGATACAATATAAAATATTATTAACAGCTAGTATTGCTATAACTTCAGTGAAACAATTTTTAAAAAATGAAACTAACAAACTTTATTTTTGCATCTCCAATGTATAATGTTTTAAAATATTGAATAATTGAATATTTAAACAAGCAAAAGCTAACCTTTTGGCAGTGGGGAGCCAAGATAAACTAGAAAATGTAGGTAATTATTGAAGTTTAAATTCTCTCTTAGATTTTTCTTTACTATATCACTCTACTGTCCTTTCAAAATATATACATTAATATTTTATATTTTAAAATACACTAAATACCTCTTTAATATATCAAAATCATTGTATTTTGAAGATCTAATAACACAGAAAACTTTTGAACTCAATTAATTTAGATGAAATGATTTGACATGAAATTGCATCTTTCCGATATATATAATTCATAAATCATCACTATCAAGAGGAATGGTAAGTCTGAACTAAAAGATTGTAGGTACCTTGGTAACTGGTGTGCATTGCATAAAATTAAGAAGAAAAGAACAAACATGAAATCCAGAATGGGTAGATGAAATTAGTTATGGTTGCTAATTCTGAACCACATGAAGTGAAGCTTTACATGAACACATGCATTGCATATGTCGTCTTCTTACTTGTATCAATTCACTTCACTCCATTTAGTGAGTGGGGGTGTGCATTGGCCATTGCTTTATTCATTCCATAATCTTCGATCTCTCATCTCTATCACCAACCTTTTCAAAGTTTCCAAAACTCTTCTAATGAACCATTTTACACAAAAACATACAAATCTCACCCACCAAATAATTCACGTATTTCTTTATCTTTTATCATCTCCCTACTAATAGTTGTTGTTGTAGTGACTAATTTTAATAATAGTAGTTGTAGTAACTAATTTTGATGTTCTTCACTATCATTATCGAAGTTTGAGGTGTTAACTCATATTGTTAAGAAATGAATTTTAAGTTTAACTATCAACCTTAAAAAATGACTTGTAAAGTGAGGTTTGCACACATTTATATCATGTAAACTCATTTTATCTCTATTCGATGTGACATCTCCAACACACCTCCCTCATGTCGAGGATATATTTCTCGAGCGTGACACTAAACATTAATGGGTAGTCCAAGAGTGGCCTGATAGCGAGTGACATAATAGGCCCAACAAACAACAAATTTGCTAGAATAGGTTAAAACTTAAGGCTTTGATACTATGTTAAGAAATGAACTTTAAATCTAATTTGACCCCACAAAATTGACTTGTAAAGTGAGATTTACACCCATTTATATAAGGTAAACTCGCCTTATTTCTAGCTAACATGGGATCTCCAATATACTCAATTATCGTAAGTTCTAATAACTAGTGAATACTTTAATTGTTAATTGTTTGGTTTTATTTTCTTTTTTGTAAAAATAAATTTAATTGGAGCAATCATGGGTGTAATTTTGGTGTTGATTTTCATGATGTTAACCATAATTATATTAATGTATGGTTAAATAAGATGAATCTTTTGAGGGATAATTGTCGGGGAGAGACAACATCAACAATATAAGAACTCAACCCACAGATAAGAGATTGACACCACATCTAACTCAAAATCTTAAGGCAATATCCTTCACATTAGTACTTCTCTCTCAAGTGAATCACGAGTACCATTCTTGTACTATCGTTCATCTCAATGGGACACATTTTCCTGACCGTAAAAAAGACTCTCGATAGACAGAATTGTCCAAGTCATTCATCAAGACGAAGCATCGACTCTAATACCACTTATGGGTCTTTCGAGGGAAGAGACAACATTAATGAGACATGAGTCAAATACACACATAATTGATAACATCTCTAACCCAAATCTTAAGACAGTGAGTTAATGTATCTTCTTTCTTATACTACAAAAATATTATAAATTAGCTTCCATAAAATAACGAGGGCTAGAAAATGGGACGCTATAAAATATGGCCTAGCCCACACTCTAACAGAGGTAAGATAATTATATATTTTAAAGTGGGTTAAGTCCACTCTACATTAACAATTTTAAAAATAAAATATAACTTACATCATTTAATCAAATTAAAAAAGATGGGGGAGGACTAAATAATATGACCATAACATGGATTTAAGCGACACAAAAATTAAAACTAAATTAAAAAAAGTTATTAAAGGTGTATCGTTACTCATGGAAACAAAATTAGAGTGGCCCACTCTATAGTGAAAATAATATAAATAAAAAAAAAACCTAAATAGTGTATCTGAACAACATGAAATTACATGAAATTGGACACAAATAATATCTTGGACTAAAAATAAATATTGCGCGTGGGTCAAACTGACGTTTTAATAACTTAGTTTTGTATTAAAAATTAAATATTTGTGTCAATTTAACTGACAATATTAAATAATAAGTTTAAAAATTATTAATAGGTGTCATGCGACGCATAGATTGACGCTTGCATTTTATAAAAATTAATTCTACATTAAAATTAATTTTGTGTGTCGGTTAGGTGTAACCAAAGCTACGGAATAATAAATTTAAAAATTAGTAATAAGTGGTGTGTGACACATGTTTCCATTTTATAAAGAGAGAGTAAACAAGCAAAAGAGTAAAGTTTCCCATTTTATTCTCACTTTCCCTCTTCATTTCTATTTTTTCATTAATGAATAATAAATTTAAAAACTGCTAATATGTGGCAAGTGAGGCACAAACCGTCACATTTGTTTTATAAAATTAAGTTCAAAGAGTAAATGAGTAAAGAGTAAAGTTGTGTCTTTTATTTTCAGTTTGCCTCTTTGTTTTTTACTATCTAAACTCATGCTCCATTTTATTGTCAGAGTCGACCCTTGTATCTAAACTCATGCTTCATCCTACATCTTGGACTTATGTTTTCATCATCCCTTCTTAGTACTCGCTTTTTCATCTTCCATTTTGCAAACCATGGCTTTTGTCCTCCATTTTCCTTTAATTTTGGGAAGTCATGCTACCGTCCTCCAGGCACATTACTACTGCTGAGGTCTAAGGTCACAATAGTGCAAAACAAGTAATCGTTTCTACTATAACATGTTGCCATTGTTGTCAGATCCTTTAGTGTTTGAGAAACCTATTGTGCATTGAAGGTTTTGCATTTGGGCTGGAGTTCCTCATTTAATGGACACAGAGAAAGTGTAAGTCTTTCTATACACATCCTAAGGTGAGTTTTGTTTTTAACCAATAGATTGCAAAGTGTTAATGTTTTAGAGATTTGTGTTAAGGTTATTGTGCATAAAAGGGGTCTGTGTTGGTTTGTTTTAGAGGTTTTGTGTTAGGGTTAATTTTGGTGGAAGTAAAGTGATGAAATGTAGTTGTCAAGAATACAAATTGGGTTTCACAACTTGGAACACCTCTTTTGGGTATATTTAATAATTCCTCTTGTAGATTTTACTTCATTTGACAACACATGATGAGTTAAGAACATTTGTGATAATGATAATGATTGCTAGTTTATTTTGCTTATAGTAATATCTAAGAATTATGTTCTTAATCTGAATTGAAACTATTATCCATTTGTTATGAATTATGAGTTTTGATACATATCTATATTGCATATATTATATCCTATATTGTAGTTTTGGTGGTGTATGTGTGTCATCCCTCACTCAACCCTCCTTATTAGATACTACCGCTGACTATGGTGTTGAGAATGAACAACTTCGTCAAGAGGTCAAGGAAGAAAAAAAATAGGCTCGTGAGGCTAATCAAAAGTATGATGTCATTATTCAAAAGTACACACAAGTGAAGGAAACATTAAAGTTGATGCAACAACAAATGGCCATGATGATGAAATGAAATCTCTGCAATACTTCAAGAGGTACGAGTCAGGTCCACCTTGACTATGCTGACACTGATGACTAGTCGCTTTCTTGAAGTTCACCTTCAATGTAATATAAATTATTTCTTATTTAGATAATTTTGTTACAATTTTGATATACTATATTTACACTATGTGTATTATATTTATTCTAATTTATTCTATTGCTTTTACAGTTATTTCACCTTATCAAGAAAGAACCATAATGTTGTTTTGTCGTGGAGGATCCCTTTGTTTTGTCGTGCAGGATCCACTTGTTTTGGTTATTTCATGTAAATGAAATGTTATGTTGTTCTATTATTAAGAACAACTCTTTTTGGTATTTCATGTAAATGAAATGTAGGTTTGGATACAATGGTGTTGCTCCTTTATTTGAAATTCAATTTCAAACAAAACTTAAATTATATTAATTGTTTATTAGTCTTTGAAAATGTGATTTGTAGTTGGATATAAATTTTAATTATTATGGTTGGTCTAGACTTTGAAATTGAAATAAATATTTGTCAAACTTGGTTTCTTGGATTTTGGTTTCGACATTAAACAAATAAGGCATTTCAATTTTTTTTCCAAACAAGCGTCGACGTGGCTGACACTACATGATAAATTTATTTAAATTTTAATTGTAAGAGATTGCTAAGCCCACACTACATATCATTTTACTAAAAAATAATATGATCCAAGCAAGGGCTTCATTGACGCTACTACAAATCATATATTAAAAATTAAATTATTTAATTGTGTAGTGTGGGTTTAACCCATGTTAGTAGAAATATTATTTTAAATAATAAAATGTGTGCTCTAACATTATTGTAGATGATATATGTAGTAAGGACTAAGCCTAGAGAAATAACAATTTAAAAAAAATAAAATTTAAACAAGGGCTTAACCCACGCAATAAAATTATTTATTTTAATAAATAAAACTTTAGAGAGGGCTTCTCTTACTACTATTAATATTTTCTTAAGATAAAACTTTAGCGATGGCTTAGTCCTCACTACTATTAATACTTTCTTTAAACTAAAATGTTGCTGTGGGGTAGTACAAAAAGGGTATGACCAACTATTTTATGAGACAACTGTCTCAATGTATTAGTCACCATGATATAAAGAATGACTCATTTTTCACACTGATCTTATGCATGAGGACACATAAGAGTCAATTTTTCACCTTTTGAAAGGATTTTGTTGCGAGATTTTTTGTGCTTTTCTTGTAGTGTTACATGGTACTCAACTTTCTATTTTTTATTGAATGTGAAACTTAGACTCACATTTAGATTCTCAACAAAATGCAAAAATTATCTATAAACACTTATCCACATATTTTTTTTCGTAAGTCTCCAAAGCTCAACAAGTTATATAGTAAAATCAACACCTAGGTAAAGATATATATATATATATATATATATATATATATATATATATATATATATATATGAAATATAAAAATAATATTGAATAAAAAGATGGTAAAAAGGACTCGGTCTTTCTTAAGGGTCTTTCTTAAGGCATGCGTATATAAGTTTGAATTGAAATGTGTTTTAGATAATTTATAAGAGACTTAATTACATGTCTTAATTTTGTGTATATAAGTTTCACCCTTTTTGTTACCTATGTATAACATTTTTAAAAGAGAGTGCTATTGGTAACTTTTATCCGTTTGGATTATGCATATATACGATAAATAATCAAATGTGTTAGGACCGTTATATTTTATTAGCTAATTTATAGTGATGTGATTAATTATATCTATGACTAAGAGTATATATCTGTCATGAAATTATTAACTCTATAGATACCCGCAATATAATAATTTGATAAAGAGGACAAAATATGAATATTGACTTTTGAAAAAATAGTAACTAACAAGATGTTACATCAAGGGGTTATGGTCCCATATGAAAGTCCTTATTTTTGTTCTATTCATTTTTCTTTCTCCTCATCAAAAGAGAAAACCAAAGGAAAATGTGGTTGGAATACTAGATACCAAAATATTCATTATCTACTGTGTGTTCCTAGATATGTTCCCCGCTTTTAATCCTTTGGGTACTGAGAACTATTTAATTATGGGTCTTGCTAACTAGTGGGCACTGGTTAAAGATAATTAATATACATTGGATCCTATAAAAGTACATAGATAAGTGTAATATTAAATAAATCCTGACCTAATAACCATTAATGCAACTTTATTTAAAAAAAAAAACAAAAATGCCCATAAATATTGTACATGTGTATTTAATATTTTATTTAATGTTGACAAATAAAATTTAATACTAATTAAATAATAAACAGTGTCAATTTAAGATCTAAAAATAGTGTTAAACATCTAAAAATGTTACAAAAAATGAATAATTCAAGTGTCAATTTAAGACTTAATTGATTTTTTTTCTTTTTAGTAGAGACCTTAAAAATTTCAAAATCTTGTTTTGTAACAGAAAGTTATTGTCTACACATTTAAAAGGGTATTTTTGTCTTTATAAAATTTATTATGTGTATTTATACTATTTTAATTACTGTATTTAATTATTTTAACTTTCAATGTAAAAATGATGATATCAAAACACATTTATTATTCCTTAACCAATGTCCTTAGGACACCGGTTATCATTCTCCTTTATATGTGAGATTTATTACTTTTATGTTTTCATAAACTAATAAATGACATTGTCATTAATACAATGATGGTAATGCTAATACAGACATTAATAATAACTTTAATCATATATACCTTCTAGTCGAGTCTTTTTTTCAATATAAAAGAAAAAAAAAACGTTGCTAGATTACACTATGATATAATAATATAAATAGTAAAATAAATAAATTATATCTGACCGATATTTCAAATAATTAATAATATAAAATGATTATCTTGTTTTGTCATATTATATATATATTCTAAAGTATCATGATCTTCAAATAATATAATTAATTAAAATATTAAAATATAAAATGAAAATAAGTGTATGTGAACTTGAAAACTAAAATAAATTTATCTTTCTAAGTACGTTGATTAACACAATACAACTCACCATCATATATATTTAAACGCACACTATTACATGTATTTAAATCAATGAAGTTCATACATCCAATAAAAACGCACACTATAAATATTCAAAATTCCCTCCAATATATGAATGTCGGCATCACCACAGAACTTTGACTAATGGTTTTTTAGTAAAAAACATTTATAATGAAGAAGAAAGCGATATATAGAGTATAGGATTATTCACACGTAGTATCCTGTTATGTGAGGTGTGAAGTGAATATCATAATTTATGGCCAAGCATGTGCCAAAACAACTTTAAAACACAAATATCCCTTTCAAGTTACTTCCTCCGAATTAAATAAAATAAATAATTTTAACTACTTTTTTAAGTAATGATACTTTCTCAAAATTATCATTAATTTTTAATAACTTTGTTTATCAAGTTTCAGAATGAAAAATACTTTTCTTTTTATATGAAGTGCATTTCTTTTTATCATGTGGCATATAGAAGATATTAATCAACTTTAACGATTGTTAATGTAACATGTCTTAGTTATATTTCCCTATCCATAAAGTTGTTTTTATGTGCTAAATCGTATTAAATCCGAAAACTAATTTTCCATTTGTGATTTTCATTTCATGTGGGGATACATACTTTTTTTTTCTTTCAATTATTATGATGCAGCCACGTAGGACCACATATATATCCCCTTTCCATAACGTTGTTGCCTTGTCTTTGGCTATAAAGCACCTTTATTGACGTGATTTTCAGGTAACAAATTAATAATGGAATACAAGCAATTTTTTGGCTCAACATGCTTGTCCTCAACATTATTAATAACATTTTACGTTGAATGTAATATTAGGAGTGGATGGAATCATGCAAATAGGTTTTCATATCAATTATTTAGGTATATTTTTTTAATGGATTGTATTCTGGTACACCTAATAAATAATAAGTTTCATATCGTTTAGGAGTCGAAGTCAAACACAGTTTAAATATTTTTTCTTTTCTTCACTCTTTGAGGGGTCTTTTAAGAACAAAACCATACCAAAGTTTCATGCTCCAAAACATACAATATCTCGGTGAACCGACTTAGATAAATCAAAACATAAGAAAAAAAATTATAGAACTTTTGTCCCGAGATTTTGAATTAAAGTAACATGAATTATTTATATGGATTAGATTTATATTTTATTATTACTTAATTTCCTTACATATTCTTCAAAAATATCTATAAACGATATCATAATTCATTGTTTTAGAATTTTAAATTGAGACGGATATCGATCTTTTACGTGAATTAGAATTGTGTTTTGCTATTGTTAAATTTTCTTAGTATATCTCTTGAAAATATCAATTTTTCTTTGTTACGGTTATTTTTATTTAGATTGTTCTTATTGAAGTGTTAAAGCATGTGGTTATCTTTAATTATAATTCAATTAATAAACCATAAATGTGAACTTATAATGTGAAGTTATACCTATCAGTTTGACGTGTTTTGATAAATAGTTCATTTAGTTTTTACTTATTTGAGTGTTTATTACACAGATTGATAAAATAATTAAATGCAGCACGAGAGTGGGCTATATCCTGATGAAAAAAAATAGTAAATATATAAGAATAATCATAAAGGCTCTTATTAATATTTTTCGTATGGTAGGTATTAAATACATTTAATAGTAGTAGGAAAATGTAATATTAGTCAACTCATAAGGTAATAAAAAAAGTAATAGGTTGAAGTTTTAATTTTCGACACAAAAAAGGTTAAGATTATATATTTCCATTGCCATAAAAAAAAAAATTAATGGCCAACCTCTTTATCTCAATAGTAAACCTCATTTAAACTCAATCAATTTTCTTAACTCCCATGATTTAAATCTTAATCACTTTTCTTTATTAAGTATGGTATTAAATTTCCACTCTCCTTATAGCCACGCAATTTACCATCCATTTTGTGGCAAGGGCCATCCCTCATTAATGATTTATTTTGGGTTCCCCTAGCTTGCCGTCAAAGTGAAAGAAGAAATCTATTATGATGTGAACCAGAAGAAGAAATTCAAAGTGAAGAAGAAGACAAGGATTTTAAATTTTTGTTACATAAAAATAGAAAAAAATATTTTTTTTACTATTTTCTTACAAGTTATTATCATTGTTTAAGATATATTTTCTCTACACAATAGTAGTAATTGCCCTTTTGTGTAATTTTGGAGGAAGAGTAAGGAGTAGTTAACTTCGAAAATATTGCGTATTTTTATGTTAAAAAAGTATGTAAGAATTAATTTCTCAATCAAAGTCAATTTCTATTGTATGACTATATAATAACTCTTATCAACAAACGGCTCAAAAATAGTTAATAAAAAATAATAAATTTATTAAGGAAAGTATAATTATTATGTTGGACTTTCCAAATATGAATTTAGTTTTACTTATATTAATTAGGAAATGTTTTGACGAAGCATGTAATTGTATTAAAAGTGGAGCCTATTTAAGTAATATAGTTTTGGAAGCTTAGTGTCAGACTCTTTCCACGTTCCCGCACTCACATCCATATCCGTTTTGAAAAATAACGCATCACACTCATTTCAAATTCACGACTTCTTTTAATGTTCAAATTAATATGTATAATATAATATGTATTAGTATTATATTATTTTCCATTTAATTTTCTTTCCTAAGTTGGAATAAATAATAATAATACTAAAGTATTCTTTGGCCTGTAAGATGCAAACGGTTTCCCGAAGGAACGAATTAAGAATATTGGAAGAGTAGTTAGTTGCGTCGCCAACCATCGGAAAAATTTGAATTTCTGGGCAGAAAGAAAAAAAAGGGATCATCACCACCAACAACGACAACAAGGACAAAGTTAAAAGTTTCTGTTCTGTTTTCAGGAACACGATTTGCAACGTTAAACGTTTTATTCCGTTTTGCAAAAAACAGAGCAGAGCAACACTCGCAATTGCGAATTTTCCCAAATTGTTGCCGTTCGGTGTTTATAACCTTTTTTTTTCTCTCTCCCATATTTTTCTTTTTTGGGTTTCTCTCTCTCTCTCTCTCTCATTCTCATTCTCTCTGCCTTTGAGACTCTGAGGAGGTTTGTTTTTGTTTCTCGTTCGCAACAACCTCAACCTCCTCATTCAAACCTCGTAACTTTCGCTTTCAGCCATGGAAACCTTCGACGTTCCTCGATTTGGCAAATGCACCTCCGGAGTTCGTTTTTGAAGGTTGCGTTGATTGCTCCAACGACCTTTTTCGTTCTTCTTCTCACCCTTTTCGACCTTATTATTTTGAAACACCTCCAGACAAGAAAAATACATTTCTTTTTTCATTTTTAGCGTCAATTCTGAAATGGGTTGGTGGAATCAGGAGATGGGGTGTTGATAATTGAAAAATCTCGAGTTGGGTTGGGTATGAGAGTTTCTGAATTTGAGGGAAGCGTTGTGAAATTTGGCTAAATTTTGTTGATTGAGGTTTTCAAGATGATGTTATCAGCTACAATGTCTGCTCTATCGAGGAGCTCGCTGGAGGAGATGCTTGAGTCGCTTCGCAAGAGAGACGAGGAGGAGAGGCCGAAGGACTTGCCGCCGGCATTGCCGTCGCGGCCGCAGTCGAGGGCGCGGATGCCTCCGGCGAGGAGGTCGTTGCCTAATAGCTTCAAGGTTGATGGCGATAATGATGACAAGGGGCACAAAAGGAAGGGTAGTTTTGGGTCCAAGAAGGTCAAGTTGCGTGCGGAATCCCCTTATGCAGTCATAGCAGAAGAGAAAGTGAGTAAAAAACCATCGCCGTCTCCGGTTCCAACTGCGAAGGATTCTTCTACTGATTGTGAAGCTCCTCCTCAGTCCGAGGAGTTGGAGGATGATAACGTTGCTTATTTCATCAAAAAGGTAATAGGGGACTTGAAAAAGTTTATAATCATTAATGGTGGTAAGTAATAACTAGTTAATTAATGGGTTGAAGTTTTAACAGCGATTTTCAGTGTTTTAAAATCCTCAGCTTGTTTTCAGTTGTCTGTTTTTTGTGTGTTATGTTTTTCAGTCAGAAAGATAAGCTTTTGGTGTTTGGATAAAAGCAATCAGCTTGAATGAAATGTGGAAGTTGGTGTTTACAAAATCTGTAATTTTTGTAGTTATACGACTACTGCACGACCTTTTCAAAATTGCCAATAGAAATAAACTCCACTCATCTGAATTAGATTAGAAATCTCTTCGGTTATTTTAATTTTTAAATTTAAAATTTACTGATGTTTAGATTCACAGATTTTATTTGTTTGATGTTTCATATTGGCAAAACTTATGCATAGGTAAATTGTCTGTGGCATGCATAGTGTACTTTCAGCTCAATCTTCGTTCTGTTTGTTGTGTTTCCCTGAGCCTCCCTACTCCTTTAAAATATGAAATTTCGTTTGCCGCTTTTATCTATTTATATATCAGTATTGAGACATTGTTTATGGTATGTTTTGTCTGTTAAATTTCCTTTCTGTTTTTGGTTGTTTCCACAGAAACTTCATGTTTGGTGTAGGCAACCAAGAGGGATGTGGGAGCTGGGAACGATACAGTCAACTTTTGGAGAGGAAGCATCTGTTTCTCTCTCAAATGGAAATGTGAATTTCTGAGCCTTTTTTGTCTTTTAAAAGAGGTATTCATTATTGAATATGCAAAGTAACATGTGATTTGGGCCATTGAGTTGTTACTGCAGGTTATGAAAGTAGCCAGGTCAGATCTCCTACCAGCCAATCCTGATATTTTAGAGGGTATTGAAGATCTTATACAGCTCAGTTATTTAAATGAGCCTTCAGTTCTTCACAATCTTCATTCTAGATATGCTCAGGATATGATTTATGTAGGTCTGCTGCTTTGGCTTGTTTTTCCTACCCAGTTGATTATCTATCTATTCTCATATGCTGCTTGTACTCCTTGTATGCAGAGTAAAGCAGGGCCAATTTTAATTGCACTCAATCCTTTCAAAAAAGTCGAAGTTTATGGAAATGATTATGTTCTAGCTTATAGGCAGAAACTTACCGATAGTCCTCATGTTTATGCTATGACAGATGCAGCTTATAATGAGATGATGACAGGTTGATGAAATTACTGTTTTTTATCCCCTTCTTGAACCCTGTAAAATGTAGTTGTCTGATTTAAAGTTTCTGTTTGCATATTGTACATTGCAGATGAAGTAAATCAGTCTATTATCATAAGGTTAGCACTCAGCATATTAGCCAGTCTATTTCTTGCATGCTTTTTAATATATGTTTCTGAACTCGATATCATTAAAATTTTATAGCAAGAAGATAGTTTAACCACTGGTATACTTGTTAATAGCTGTTATAAATTTGTTTACAGTGGTGAAAGTGGAGCTGGGAAAACAGAGACCGCCAAAGTTGCTATGCAATACTTAGCTGCTCTTGGCGGTGGCTGTTCAGGAATAGAAAATGAAATCCTTCAGACAAATTTTATTCTAGAGGCTTTTGGGAATGCAAAAACATCTAGGAATGATAACTCTAGCAGATTTGTGAGTTTGCTTTTCTTTTCATTGTAGAATAGGAACTTACTCCTGTTCTTGTTCTATAAGATTTCTTTTGCAGATTTGTAACTTTGGATGTTATATACTGGCTGAGCAGTGTAGTTGATATATGTTTACAATTTGGTGCAGGGGAAATTGATTGAAATTCATTTCAGCGCAATGGGGAAAATTTGTGGTGCAAAAGTTCAAACTTGTAAGATTGCTCCTGTTAAATTTTACACAAAATTAGCTCTTTTCTATATTCTTTTTCTTTTATTGTGAATTTACTCAACTGACTTCTTTGTACGGCTTTGTGTTTCTCATATGTCAATTCCTACATGCTATCTTGAACAGTTCTGTTAGAAAAGGTAACTTGTGATGCCCTATTTGAACAACAGCGTGAATCTGAAATATTATTATTCTTCACTTCTGAAATCATCTTGTCTCTTGTGGCCAGTCAAGAGTTGTTCAACTTACCTTGGGCGAGAGGTCATATCACATATTTTATCAACTTTGTGCGGGATCTTCATCCAAACTAAAAGGTGCATTTTTTATGCAATCTATCTACTAATTTGCATACTTGTATACTTCTGTGCATCTTTGAGATAATCCATTTAAATTTTGTTTACTGTTATTCTCCCTTATTATCATCTGCAAAGATGTTTGCCCTGTAAAATTATTTACAAATTTTAAATGGATTGTTCATTTTATGTTGAATTTCATTGACACCATTTTTTTGCGAGTGAAGTGGTAGGTTTCCTTCTCATTGTGATAAACCATATGGAATTATTTTCTTTTCCTGTGCAGAAAGACTGAATCTTAGGACGGCTAGCGAATATAAATATCTTAAGCAAAGTGACTGCACAACAATTGATGGTGTTGATGATGCTAAAAATTTTAAAAGGCTGATGGTATATTATTTTACAACTCAGTTTTGAACTTCTTTAATGTTATTTACAGACTCCTAAGATCTCATGTCATTTTTCCTCCTTTTAAATGTGTTTTCCCCCAGAAAGCATTGGATGTTATTCGAATGTCCAAAGAAGATCAAGAGCTAGTTTTTAAGATGGTGGCTGCGATATTATGGTTGGGAAATATATCATTCCAAGATACTGATAATGAAAGTCACATTGAGGTGGTGAATGATGAAGGTAATGGTTAAGGTGTTCCATGTGGCCAGGAATATGGTCTAAAAGTCTATAAATCACTGAACTATCCTCCTCTCTTGATTCATATTATCTATGACTAACATAGTAACATAAAGTATATATGTAAAACTTCAGTTACTAATTATGACTTTTGTTTCAATCTTCTCTTCGCAGCTGTAACAAATGCTTCTGTGCTAATGGGGTGCAGTTCTCAAGAGTTAATGGCAGTGTTATCTACCCACAAAATCCAAGCTGGCAAGGATACAATTACCAAGAAATTGACCTCGCGGCAGGTCTGAGCATTTATTGAGCACATCAATTGATCAATTTTTTCTGTTTCCTAATTGTATTATACTATTTTATATTTTATTATATATAATATTTTTATTCTATATTCAGGCAATTGATGCAAGAGATGCAATAGCAAAATTTATCTATGCAAGCTTGTTTGACTGGCTTCTTGAACAAGTTAACAAGTCACTTCAAGTAGGTAAACGGTGTACTGGGAGATCCATAAGTATCCTTGATATTTATGGATTTGAGTCATTCCAGGTATGCAGTTTCTATTAGCATGTTTATTCATGCTTAATAGATTCTTTTCTATTATTCCAATTGTTTATTAATTTTCTTTGCAGAATAACAGCTTTGAACAATTTTGTATAAACTACGCCAATGAGAGGCTTCAACAACACTTCAATCGACATCTGTTTAAACTTGAGCAGGAGGTCAGAAAATATGTTAAACTTTGGTAAAAAGTTGTCGTTATTTATATGTTTAAGAAACTTGGTTGCTTTGATGCCTAGTATGTTTGTATCTTTCATTCAGAAGAAATAGTGTGAGATACAAATCCATAAATATAGTTTGTGTATGTAAAAGGTGTTATTACTTCTGTTATCTTTTGGGAATGAGGGAGGGATTTGGTCATGTCAAACTAAAATTTCTCTCGACAAGAAACTTTTGATGTACAAACCATCAATCAGTTTAATCCTGAGTTGGTGACTTACCTATCTGAATCACTATGTTGTTTACTTCATTACATTGCCTGTCACATGATGGAAGAAAACAACCATACTACAACAAAAGGGCTGGTGTTGCATCATTTGCTAAGTTTGTAATGTTCGTTGGATGCTTCATTACAACATTGCAATTTACATGTTTCAGGACTATGAATTAGATGGTATTGATTGGACCAAAGTAGAGTTTGAGGACAACCAAGTGTGTTTGGATCTCTTTGAAAAGGTATTTATATGGTTTAAGATTTCTGAAATTTTATAGCTGTTCTTTTGCTGATCTGGAGGAAAACAGGCTATTTTTTTTGTTTGGTATTCTTTTCCTGGACAGTACTATTTTTTACACTGCAGATTATTTTCAAAATCATATTATGTTCATGTCATATTGTTGGAGTTCAGTATTTTCATTATTTACTCTATTGTCTAATGTGCAGAAGCCTCTTGGGCTATTCTCTCTGTTGGACGAGGAATCGAATTTCCCCAAGGCCACTGATCTAACACTAGCCAACAAACTTAAGCAACACCTGCACGCTAATCCTTGCTTTAAAGGGGATAGAGGCAAGGCTTTTAGTGTCTCTCATTATGCTGGGGAGGTTAGTATCAGTTCCTACTGACCTTTGAAAGTTAGCTCATCTAAAATCTATTGTTTGTGATTTTTAAAGTCAATTTGATAAATTTAATTGCTTCAATACATACTTGGCTGAAGTTCTTAAAGTTGAATTGTCCTTAAACTTACTGGTTTACGTTTTATGTTCATTTTCAAAATAGTGCACCTGGAGTATTGTAGTATTAAGCGTAAACCTACTACATTTGATGTTGTTATACTAAGAGTAGCATTACTGATAATTAATATATTTGTAATTTGTCTTGTTTGAACTAATATAATCATTTATAGCTTGTGTTTTGTAAAATTCTATGTTTTCTAATGTGATTATTTAGTTATTTATAATTACAATGTTCTATATTATCTCTCTTTCTAAAACCTCCCTAAAACTAAGCTTATTTAGTTTCTTCCATTGCATGCAATTCAAGATAAAAACTAAATGTTGGGTTGCTTTAACTTTGACGAGGGAAATGTTGACACAACTATCATTCTGATATTAAACACAGTGTTACTTTCAGAGGAAAAATGTTTCAACCAGAGTTTTTTTGTCGTAGCCTGTTATGATCATTGTGTGCTTTATAATTTTGTTTTTCCTAGCCTGTCAGATATATGTAGAATGCATACCATGGAAGTCAATTTTGTATTTCTATTTCTGACTCTTCTAATATCTGGTCCTCTATTAGGTTTTGTATGATACAGGTGGCTTCCTAGAAAAGAATAGAGATCCACTACCATCTGTTTCCATTCAACTACTGTCATCATGTAGCTGTGAACTGCTTCAGTTGTTCTGCAAGAAGCTTAATCAGCCTCAGAAGCAATCAAATTCCTCGCATGGAGGTGCTCAGGACTCACAAAAGCAGAGTGTTGGCACTAAGTTCAAGGTATTATTGTAGCATTACTTGAACTGGTTGAGCATCTTTAATATTTGGAAAGAAATTATTTCAATATTGTTGATATGTGCTGATATAGTCCCTTAAAATTATATGATGTAGTAAATGTACCTGAATTTTAGGAGTATGCTGAGAAACAAGAGAAACACAATAGTTTGAAAAAAAAGTAAGCCTAACGAGTCTTTTTTCTTTTAGGGTCAATTATTCAAGTTGATGCATCAGCTGGAGAGCACCACACCTCACTTTATTCGCTGTATAAAGCCAAATACTAAGCAACTTCCTGGAATGTATGAACAAGATCTTGTACTACAACAGCTCAAGTGTTGTGGAGTTTTGGAGGTTGTTAGGATTTCGAGGGCTGGATATCCTACTCGAATGACACATCAAGAATTTGCCAAAAGGTAGTGGTGAAACTCCTATTTATTTATTTTTATATTGAATAATGGGTTGATTTGTGTTCGGACATATGTTAGGTATGGGTTTCTGCTTTTTGAGGCAAACACATCTCTGGACCCATTGAGCATTTCGGTTGCGGTTTTGCAACAGTTTAATATCCCTCCCGAAATGTACCAAGTTGGCTTCACCAAACTGTATCTTCGAACTGGGCAGGTATATGTCTGTAGTTTAGTGTTTTGTTTGTTTCAACAAATAAAGAGCCATAGTATTGCAAGCTGGATTACGCTTAGGGTGGCAATTGGGTCCATTTTCCATTACTCATCCATATTGAAGTTCATTTCTATATATCTTATTATATTAATAGACTTTACGGATTGAATAATTTTTGTTTAATGGATAGTTAATGAGAAAGTAAGTTTTTGCCAGTGTTAGTTTGTCCAGTGGAGATAGAGAAGAATTAAGAAAGATTGCTTATAAACAAATAAGATGTTCTACTCTCTCCTTTTATAGTTTCAGTTTGATTTTCTTTTTCTCACAAATCATAAGATATTCTACTCACTCAACCTCTCTTATTTATAGGAAATCTACCTTGTATGTTTTAGATAAATTTTATATTAATTTATGTACTAGTTTGTCTGACTTAACATTTCTTCTGTTCTGGTTGAATGTACAGATTGGGGCACTGGAGGACAGGAGAAAATATCTTTTGCAGGGACTACTTGGTATTCAAAAAACCTTTCGTGGTTATCGAGCTCGCTGTCATTACAATGAGCTGAAGAAGGGAGTGACTGCTTTACAATCATGTAATGTCTGGATATCAATAATAGTTTTGTTTGAGTTGAACGTTCTTATCTTATTCTAGCTTTCATACACACTTTTCTTTATTTTTATGCTCAGTAAACTATTTCCAGAAAACATAATTGATTGAAACCGTAAAGAAATGTTGGTGCTTTTCACTTCTACTTTTGAAAAATAAAAATCTGAGAGCCTTATTGATATGGATTAAGAACTTTGAGCGCTTAATCCTGTGCTGTGGCCCTAATAGTAAAAATTATTGCAAGTGTTTGACAATAACCTTTGTTATAGTTTTTATCTGTAACTTAATTGCAATTTGGTTATATTGTAGTTGTTCGGGGAGAAATGGGAAGAAGGGAATATGGTGTTATGGTGAAGTCTTCTTTGACTATTTCTTCTAAAAATTTGAAGGAGATGCAGGCAGCCACAATACTACAATCTGGTTTGTGTTTTATTCTGTTTTGTTTGCCCATAGCAGGGGCATTGCATATGGTTTTGCTAACTATTCATTTCCCTTCAGTAATTCGTGGATGGCTGGTTCGGAGGAAAGCCAGTAACTTCAATAAGCCAAAGAAAAGTCGTGAAAATGCAAGAACTAGGCGAAGGTCACGTGTGAAGATGCCCGAAGAAAAGGTACTTTTTGGTGCAAGTTTTCTCAATTTTTGGAAAACTAATTGATATGGTTCATTTTCTTTTTCTTTTATGTATGCAATGGTACTTGTTGGCGTTTATATCTTCTATCCAACTAAAAATCGCTTCATTTCAGAATTTCAAATCTGAAGTTGTATAGTTTTCAGCTCATTTTCAAACCCACTTTTTAATAGTATTAATGAGACTATTGCTGTATGAGAATGCATATCCCCGTGTTTGGTAAGACAATTGATTTTTTCTTTTCTTAATTATCTTGAATAATTTATATCCATATTTGGTAGCATATATGGAAGTGTATAAAGTGAGATACTAATTGAATAAATTAAATTTGAGCAATGCTTTTGATTGCTTGTACGTTTTTGCTCAAGTATTTTCATATGATTTAATCGGTAGTAATCAAAGTTCTTCCAAGAGTTTTCTTTCTAGTCTTTTGCTTGTTATAATGTACAGTATCCCAGCCTTTTTGCAGAAACATGACTAACTACTCATTTGCATACTGGTCTAAAACTTAAAATCTGTTGTATTGCACTCGTCACAAGAATTCAAAACCTATTTTCCTTCTGCAATCAGATTTGTCATCGAGTAAAATGCTGAGCTTCATGATTATATGAACTTCCTAACTACTCAACTATGATGCATGGACACGATACGTATATCGAAAACATGTATTTTGAAAATAATAGAATAGAACATGTGACATAATATATATTTAAAAATGTATAAAAATTCTTAAAATATAATAAATATATAATTGTAATTGTGCAAATCCAAATACGTGACATAAATTAAAGTATCAGTGTCTCATAACTACTCAAAATTTCCAAAAATGTCTCATTTTTTTTTTTGTTTAGCAGGATGTGTCAAGTGATCAGATCCGGAATCTACCTTCAGCTTTAGCTGAACTCCAAAGGCGGGTTCTCAAGGCCGAAGCTACCATAGAGCAAAAGGAAGGGGAAAATGCTGAATTGAAGGATCAGCTAAATCAGTTCGAGAATAGATGGATTCAATACGAGAAAAGGATGAAAACAATGGAGGATATGTGGCAAAAACAAATGGCATCTTTGCAAGTATGTTTTCAGCTCACAGAAGTCCTCAACTTTTTGTGATATACTCGTGAATATTATTGTTGTAGACAAAGTTGGTTGACTTGCTCATTCTGCTTTCACCTCCCTGAAAAAAAATATGACTAGTATAATATAACCAAACAACTGCACTTTAGTTGTCTGTGTCATCTTAAAGAGAAATGACACATACCTAGAAATTTATTTCTTATGTTGCAACCTTTTGTTTGCTGAAGGTTCTCATCTATAAATGGTTCCAAATACAGCTTAAAATTATACTGATCTTTCTGGTTGCAATTTGAATGCAGACGAACCTTGCTACTGCTAGAAAGAGCCTTGCTTCTGAGAATGCCAACAATCAACATGGTGCAAGACGTGATGTATCATCACCTTTACCCTATGAATCGGAAGATGCTATTTCCATGGGATCTCGAACACCTAGTGCAAGCACACCATTGAAGTACTCTAATAGTATTTCTGAATCTGCACTAGGGAGAGAAGGTCATGGTGCTATGGCTTCAGTGGGCAACCTTGCGAGGGAATTTGATAACCGCAGACAGACCTTTGATTATGATGCCAGAAATCTGGTTGAGGCTAGAGCAGGTCAATCTGCTAACTCAAATTCCGTTGAAGAACTTCGGAAACTCAAACACAGGTTTGAGGTGTGGAAGAAAGACTACAAGGTTAGATTAAAAGAAACAAAAGCAAGACTTCAAAAGGTAGGGAATACAGAAATGGATAAAAGGCGGAAATGGTGGGGGAAACTGAGTTCCAGAACACAACAATAGCTAGCATTCAACTTCCAAATATGCTCTTTACCAAAGGTGAAAGATTAAGCAAAATGGTTAAATCTCATTGATGTCATAAACTCTTATTTTAGAAGTTGCTTCATCTGTACATCTTACGGGAATATTTGATCAATGTTACTGTACTTAATTGGTGAAGGGAAAAATATGTATATCTGCCAATTTTGTTACATTGAGAAGTTGTGTATAGTTGTAGACATTAGGTTGCATAGTTGTATTAGTAGTGTAGCGTGCTGATGTATATATATGTCTTGTGTAATGTAAAACTTAGTCTCTAGGATATAAATATGAAGTATTGATGACATCTTGAAGAATATCACTATATAGCAGGGGGAAAAGGAGATTCATCTACAATGGCTATCTGGTAGCCTTTTTGGGGTGGTCAAGTTTTTGTTCCTGTTTTGGTATGTGTAATACTGCAGTTCTTTTGGTCATGTTAGATCAGAGGCCTATAATTCGACAGATTTGCACATGGTTTGATCAAGTTTTCGTAGTCTCTTAATTTTCTTTTTCGAGTCAATTCATGCAACATCTGTTTTGTTTATCACATGCTTCCCTTTTAGCTTTTGTTTCCTATGTGATCCTCTTCTAAATATGATTAGCTTTTGTTTTGGTCTTTTTAAGTTTCTCAAGCTTTTCATTTGATTTTCCATGGGAAAATTCCAACATACTATGATTGGTTTGCCTGTTCTGTGAAACTGATAATGGAAAGTTCGGAAACAAAAGAAGTGGAGTGAAGGTGCACAATTGAAGATAAATAAAGAATTATAGCAGATTATAACATTTTTGTAATGGAATTATGTCAAACGTGAGATTTATATCCACAATAATATTTTCTTTTACAATTGTTCTATTTAAAATCCAACTTGAGATAGTTTTAGTATTGATTAGAAAGGAGATTAATCATAATTTATTTTTACAAAAAATTGGTTTGTAAGGAGAACATTATCTCTAAGCAAATATCATAAGTTAAGTTGATATTATCTTTAATTTTTAACATTTATTTATTATAACTATTAATTATTTTTTTTGGATTACAAAATTCTATTATCAGTTAATCTTTCCATCATCGTAGATTTTATAGACTTTTTTTAGAAAGAAAGACAATGTTGTGACAAAGGAAAGAGTCCAAATTAAAATTGTTTACAATCAAGAGAGATAAAGTGTCACTGAAACCATGAAAGGAATTTTTAAACTTCATCCAGTGAATTAATTGAACAAAAGCTTAAGAGATTCAACAGAAAAAAAAAAAACCAACATATTAAAAAACGAACAATTAATATCTGGAAAGTTATATAAAACATTTTTTATTTTTCTTTAAGTAGTCACGAAAATCACTAAACATTTGATATTTTTATTCTTTAAGACATGATCATTTGTTAAAGACACCTTTACAATAAATGAAGATATATTAATAATTACAAATAGTTAATTTCATAATCGGGCCTGTTTATGTGAAATCGAACTCTAAAAAAAGTAGAAGCACTGTTAAATGCATACATCAATGTCATTTTTTTATAAGAAATAACCAACAAAAATAGTCAACTTTAATTACTAATATAAAAAATTTAAATCATATTCTAAATTTACAATAAAGAAAATAAAAATGAAAATATATTTATACCTTTTTATGATTAGGAAAAAAAAAATGCATCCTTTTAGCTCTTGTCATCATTGTTAGAAAGAGTATATAAACATTGCATTCCCTCTTAAAAAAAACACCTTTCTCATTGAATAATTTAAACAAAACTAGCTTAACAAATGAGGCTTAATCCTTAAAAAGTTCACTAATCCAACAATTATTATTTATGATCATAATCTACATATAAATGACAATAATCATAAACATTTAAGATCCAGGGGCAAACTTGGTAGCATAGACCCAAGCATTGTTAGCCACTGGGTTGTCAAGGTGGTCCAAAAGGTTCTCTAATGGGCCTTTGCCGGTTACAATGGCTTGAACAAAAAATCCAAACATGGAGAACATGGCCAACCTTCCATTCTTGATCTCCTTCACTTTGAGCTCAGCAAAAGTTGTTGGGTCATCAGCAAGGCCCAGTGGGTCAAAGTACTGGCCTCCAGGGTAGAGGTTGTTGCCCTCTCCTACTCCATCAAGCCCATTGATGCGGAACCCTTCGACAAGGCCCATCAGAACAACTTGGAAGCCCAGCACTGCCAAGATGCTTTGGGCATGGACAAGGTTTGGGTTGCCCAAATAGTCAAGCCCACCTTCTGAGAATATCTGGGCCCCAGCTTTGAACCACACAGGCTCCTTGAAGTCCACTCTCAACCACTTCTCTAGCACCTCTGGGGTGATGCAGCCCAGTGCTCCAAGCATGGCCCAACGCCCATGGATCACCTTATTCCACAAAAACAATTTTCTGTTATTATTGGGAAAAAAGGAAATAAATAAATAAAATTAAGCGCCACACCCATAGTTATGAGTCTTTTACACGTATATATGATCTTAAATTATTCACTTTGTTGTAACTATAATTTCTTGTTCCTACACAAATTTTTTTAGCAGTTTTTACTTTCAGAAATCCAATTATAGTATCAACCACGAATATCAAAGCTTGACTTTTAAGTATGTGCAGGAACTAAGAGTTATGACTTTATTGGTATAAAGATTAAAACTTTGAATGAGGAGAATTATAGATAGCAAAGAAATAATTTAACCAAATTATGATTAGCCAAACTAAAATTTGCCCTATAATTAATTTCACTAGGACAAATAGTAATTCACGATAATGTACTGATTTTTCAATTTATTTAACCTATTTGTACGTATTCATATATAATACTTAACCTTTTCTACTATTTTAAAGTGAGATTAGTTTAATTTTTTTATCGATAATTATTAGTTATTAATATTTTATTAGTAAAGTAATTGAATTTTTAATATCTGTCATTTTCTTTTTTAATTTTTCAAATCAATATTATAACTGTTGGAAAGTTGAATGCAAATTTTTTTCCAATATCGTTCCAATTTTACCACTTAAACCTTTCAAATAAATCTTATAATTTTCACTTCAACCTTTCAAATCAATGTTTTAATTTTCAAATGTTAATTGAAAAGTTGAGGGCACAAATTCTCCCTCCCCTTTCGTTGTAATATTACCACTAAACCAATTTATAAATCTTTGCGATTAGTTAGCATGGTAAATTAGTTTGAAGAATATGTTAAAGAGAAGGAAAAAGAAAGAAGCATATTATTGTTGTTGAGAGAGTTTAAGGGTAGAAAAGTAACCTCAAGAGCCCTGTTCTTGGCAAATGCTTCTGGGTCAGCAGATAAACCAGCAGTGTCCCATCCATAATCACCTGGAAATTCTCCCTTCAAGTATGAAGGTGTTTGAGCCGAAAACGGTCCCAAGTATTTCACTCTGTCCGGTCCATACCACAGATCATTGCTCTTCACGTTCACAAACACAAAACCAAACAAAATTCTCAGACTCAGTCAAACAAAAAATCAAAAAAGAAAAAAAGGAGAAAAAAAAAAGAGTAAGTACCATGGTGTACTTCCCGGTTCCCATTGAGACAGCATCCCTAAGAGGGTTGGCATTGGCACCCTTTCCTTGGCCGAGGAAAGGAGTTGGTTTAAGAACAGTGCCAGAACCACTTGTTGCTGCCATCAATGTTGCTGCCATCACTTCCAACTTCCTAGGTTTTCAAACCTCAAGTTACGGAAAAAAATATGATAACCAGTGGTTTGCAGAAGTGAGTAGAAGAAGGGTTGAATGTAACGTCATATGTAGGGAAAGAGAATAAGAGGGGTTTGTGGTTAGAAACAATTGTTGAAGTTGGTGGTGGGGATGCTGTGGTTTGGAGCAACCAATGAGAATGCTTTAAAGGATTTTATGTATCTCTAACTCATATCTTTCTATCCACATTTTATCTTTCTCCATTCTATCATTTGTCTATATCTATCCAACTAGCCCATTTTTTTTTAAAGCTTTATATTTGGAATTAAACCTTTCTTCTAACACCACACTATCATATATTACTTCAATCAAATATCTTTGTGAACGTTGATGCTTTAGAAAATAAGTTCAGGATTGGAGAATATATGTTAAAATTATTGTTTTCAGCAAGCAAGCGATTGAAGGATGTTGAAGAAACAAGAAGAAGAGATGTAAGGTTGTGTGTAATGTAACATACAATTGAAAAAGTAGTGAGTTATATTTGTTCAATGCCGTATAATAATTTTGAGACGTGATAGGTTGACATCTTCTAAATTTTATATTACTATCTTATAATTATTTTTATTTAATAATTTACTTTAATATTTTATTATACAGAATTGTTAAATAGATGTAAGAAAATAAGATTGTCAAAATAATATTTTCCAACAACTTTTATCAAATCCATTCTAAACGATTCTTAAATTGACCAACTCTGATCTTCCGTATTTGCAGCACAGTCGCATATTAAATTCAATATTTGGAAAATGTTAAAATAATCTATGAAAAATCATCGTATTTTTTGGTCAGACAATTTAGCTTCACTAGAACATAATTTAGCGTACGTTGGATAAATAGTTTAATTATGCATTAATTTTTAACATTTATCACGTGTAAATTCATTTAATAAATAGCACATAAACAATTTATTTTTATAACAATCTATTAAAACTTTTCTAAAATAATTCAATGGGACTTTAATTTACGCAACAGCACTACCAAATACAGAAAAATCCTTTTTATTTCCTCTTTCAGTTCATGATTTTATATATTGATCAGTTAGATATAGAAATTTAACCGATTGTCTGCCTATATTTCGAGGCATTATTTCTTTGTTAACTTCAAATATTTGTTAAACTACTATTTAATTACAACAATACCCTGACTATTTAAAAACCCAATGCTTCGTTTATTATCAAAAAGTTACCCAATAAAATATAAAATTAAATATGATTTAATTTAAACTCATGAAACCAGCACAAAGCTAAATTTAGCAGTATAGTTTAAATAGTTTTCATATTTTTTTGTTATTATAAAGTTGTTAAGTATTTACTTACAGAAAGAAAACTGCAAAATTGTCAAATAAAGGTACATATTATGATTTCTTTTTATAATTGTTGTATATTCATATTTTTTATTTTTTCTTCTGTTAAAAAATAAATTACAAGTTCTTTATGATTTGTAAATAATCTACAACTAAACTCAAACAATTTTCAATAGAGACACATATATAATTTTTAGCTTTAATATGCAGCTTAGTTCAATCATAATTCGAAATCTTAACCAACCTATTCAGTTGAAAAAAAAAATCTAAAAATTCTAAAAGAAAATTCAATTGTGATTGATTTTTGACTTTTTTAAAATCGTTTCAGTTTCTTTTTGGGTTCCATTTTAAAAGACTGTCTCCAACCATACTAAATACTTGTTAAGTAGTTTACTAGAGATTTTTCTTCATTTTCCCCTTCGTTTAACTACGAGGTTATCATCAATTTCCGCCCTAAATTCTGTTGCTTTTGCTTCAGTACATATATGTAACAGAAAGAAAGTAATTACATGCTCCTACTTCACTTTCCTTTCACATAAAACATCAATCAATTATGACAAACTGAATGGCACTATGGTGTCTAAAATGAAAGAAAGAATGATAAGAAACGAATAGCAAAGAATGCATTCAGGAAAACATAAACAAATTGGGAGACTGCAGAACCTATTCTGAAGCAATTGACTGGGTTTACTTTCGTCTTCATATACCTATGCCCACATATAACTACTTAATTTAATTCCATTCTGCCTAAACGATGCATCTTCAAATCTCAGTAAGACGTTATAAATTAGTTGACACTTGACAGACTCACTTAATAATTTATTTATACAAGGTAACAGTATTTATCTTGTCACAGGAACTGTTTACCTTCTTAGAGCTCCATAGCTTTTAGTGACCTAGAAACAAGGGAAAGAGATTAGTTTCACGAAATCACAACTCCAAATATGTTAAGAATCAGATATATTAAAAGAAATTTCCAATATCAACCCCATCTGCATTTTACGTTTACTGGAACTATATCAGAGATGAACATTTGCCTGGCAACATGTTCAACGACAAGATAGCAGACCACTAAGAAAACCATTGGTAATTTCAACATCTATGTATGTGTGATTAAATTCATATAGGAAGTGAATAAGCTAATTTGATAACCATGCTTTTCTTAAGGGTGACACATCAAAACTATCCCAAATATCTTTTTGGTATGTCACAGAAATTACGAATCAACACCCAAGCATAGTTTAAATACTTCTGCTCAGAATGAAGTGTATTGACTGAAGACTCTACATGGATGATCATCTATTCAAACAAATGTTTTGAATGGAAAATGGGAGATACATACCCGAGGTTGTGACTTATTTAATCTTTTCATGATATCCTCATCATCATCGTCGTCATCGTTCATGAGCATTCTATGGATTGAAGAGTTATCTGATTTCCTTCCACGTTTAGAAGACTGTGTAGATCCTCTACCTCTTCCCCTTGGAGCAGCCCTCTTCCGTCCTGGTGGTAACTTGGATTCATTTTCCTGTGCAATATAACAATCAGCAGATTCAACTTGGTAATTATGTGCATGTCAAGGATGCTTTAGTGAAAATTTGCAATCAAAAACACGCAAAGAAAATGTCAGGTTATGCTGGTATCAGACAGGCCAGCACTCAATCAAAGAGCCTCATCAATGCTTCATGTTTCAAGGTGTTACAAACTAAGGAAAACAATACACAAGAAATTAGCTTGATCTATACCGAACTATCCTCGATCTCTTCAACATCATTTTTCTCAGCATCATCACTTAAAGCAGAAGCCAAATTATCCTCATTAGCATCACTTTGGATGGCACTTGCTGCAGCTACTGATGCAGACCTGCATTACGTCAATAGAATCAGGATGAATAAATAATTATCCCTTTTGTCATGACATCATTAGTAGAATATCAAAGTGACTTCATAAATCCATCAATGAGTAAAACTAATCCTTCACTAAATTATTTTTCATGCACACCGTGTCCACATTGCCCAACATGCAAGCAGCAACAGGGACGCATGGAGCAAATCCCAAGTCAGATATAAGAATCATAGCTTCTACTAAGAAAATAAATAGAGGGTTAAATTTAGAAGTAATATCTCTGCTATGACTTATCATGTACCTATCCTTCTAGTTTTTACAATGGGACCGAATCTCAGTCACAAAAAAATTTGACACTGTAACCTGGGTGGGTCAATTGACCAACAATAGGTTACAAAAACAGGGATATCCTACACTAAAGACAAGTATATTAAGTTAGAAAGTCTTGTAAAGGAAATACAAATAAACAAAAGAAAAATTATGTGAAGTTTTATCTCATCATTTCCACGTCTGTTCTGGATTTTACTTTGCTACAGAATTTAGTCAGTAAATTCATGAATGAACTACTAAATCAGATGAGTTCCCGAGTTTGCAGCCATCAATATATACAACTCACATGCAAGCCTATTTCTTGGTCGGCTTTTGGTAAAACTTTAACAAACTAGTAGTCTGGACTTGCTCAAACTCCTGATTGCAGAGGTGAGTTGGTTATTCTACCTGGGGTCCAAATCTACGCTCATTTGGGCAGTTTTGAAGAGCAACACAGATTAATATGTAGCAGAGACAAATTTTGTGACATTCATCTCTGTTCAGGACACCCAACGTGCAATTTTGATCTCTGTTCATTACACACATCTTGTGATTCTGTCATCTTTGTTGAAGGCTCTTACTGTTCTTCTGCGTTCCACTGAAGGCTTCAATCTTTAGTTATACTCATTTCTTTGAGTTGAATCTTGCTCTGTTCAACAATAGCTGGCAGCAAGCCGGAGCTACAAGTTGATATAACATTAAACTATGAGCTAGGCATCCTACGCCTTACTGTACTTCTATTCTCTGCTCTCAGTACTAGTTTTTTTTTTTTTTTTTTTAATTTTTTAACTGTTTGTTTCTATTTCTGGTGACAAGCCGAGCCCTCCACTCTCAGCCCTTTCCATTTCATGTATTGATAACATGGCATTTTGATAAATTGAAAGTTTCAATTTGACATACTTTAATGGTTTCATTTAGGGATGTTAATGGGGCGGGTAGGGTACGAGTAGTAGCTCTCCTATACCCTACTCGCTGGATACATATCCGTCACGTACCCGTATCCATATCCGTGTGGGTATCTGTTATGCGGATATCCGCGTACTTTTTTAATATCCACGGGTATTCACGGTACCCGCGGATATTTACAAAAAAAAACTTTAATATTTAACAATATATTTTAATCATAAATTCAAATAAAAATACAATGCATAATATAAATTTCAAATAAAGTGCAAATAACTCATCTAAATAGTATTGAATGACAGTTTACAAAAAAATGAAAATTTTTTAAAACCAATTGATAAAAAATAACCCATTTAATTTAAATGTGTTAATGTTTTAATCATTTTTTTTATTTTTTTTAATTTAAATTAAAATATAACGGATACAGGTACTCACGGGTACAGATACTATGATACCCGTACCCGCCCCGTTAACATGCGAGTATAAAAATACCCATACCCGTTACTCGCAGGTATCTATTTACAATACCTATTTCCTATTGCGGGTTTTAACCATGGATACCCGCGGGTACAAATTTTTTTAATATCTCTTTCATCACACTAATTATGATGTGTAGTACAGGGAATACTTTTCACTTTCAACATATTTGTTAGTTTTCATATTTCAAAGCATAATATTGGTTGAATTTCATATCACAGTATGGATCTTATATTCTCAACCATAATGTACTATAAAACTGTTACTTTATTATTGTAATTTTCTATTTTTCTTTATTAGGGAGTTCAATTGCTGAACATTTTTTGTATTAGAAATACTATGTTTCATGCATATATGTTACTTTTAGGCCTTTTAATATTATTCTTACATTAGATCAACTTTAACAAATTAATGCGTCAAGCTTACAAATCCAATTATGAAGGTTCCGAGCTAAATATAAATTCTCAAGTTTGATAGCATTTTTGCAAAGAACTCATCGAAGCTATTAAATGATTTATTTATCAACAAGAAAAACCACCTCTGAGAAATGCGAAACCCTAAAGCTCCGTCAAGAGTTGTCTGCTTCATGGTGCTGGAACCTCTGCCTCTTCCCCTGCCCCTACCTCTGGTTGTAGTTTGGGTTGCACCAGATGACCCTTTCCGACCTCTAGTACTTGGCTTTGAGCTAGATACTGGTATGGTATCTTCATCATCACTGAAGGAAGCTGCAGTACTTCCAGTTCCAGTAGCACTTCTTCCTTGGAAATTCTACATGGAAATAAAGAGAAGTTAAGAAAAATATACCAGAGGTCATGGATAATAACACTGCCAGCACAAAAACAGCTTTCCATCCCTAATGCAACAGCAAGTACAATACACACGAAGGTTTACCTTCCATGGTTCAGCACCATCATTCAGCTGTGTGGGTTCCTTGGAGTGAGCAGATCGTCCCTTGACACGTTCCTAGAACAAGAGAGATAACCAACAAAGTCATTCATGAAACTCAAATGTTCCTTCCATCAAACCATTGTCACGTGTAAAAAATATGAAGGCCCCAACAGTGGAAAATACTGCAAACAAATTTCTGATCAATGGAGGTTTGAAGGACATGGGAAGCTCTAGTGCATAGATTATCTCCAACTACTATCATGGCTTTCTCCAAAGGCAAGACGAATTTAAAACCTAAATCCATTGAAAATCAATTAATAATAAACAACAATGATGAAGCTTCTAACCTCCAAACATTCTCCAACTTTAATAATCAAATCTTCTTCCTCAAACTTCTGGTTATCCGAATCCTTGGCAATTTTATTCTGATTAAGAATGAAAGTCATCAACGAGAAGAGAAAAAACTGACAGTATCTCCATGAACCAGATGTGGAATAAACCATGGACCAGATGCTACAACAAAGTAGCATCATAAACAAAGGCATATGAAAGATAAATGCAGCACAGAATACTCACTCGTGTTTCTTGAATATTGTATTGTACACAAGAGTAAAATGCCATTTTATCATCCTTGTTCACAAAATTTTGCAAAGCAATATCCAAATCATTGACTGGCAGTATCTCCATTTTCTGTAAAACCATATTATAGTTCAGATACATTGAAAATAACAAAAACTGAACATTGCTTTCATATCCATGTTTCTTTTCAACAAAGCTCAGGTCAGTCCAAAGTCATCTAGTAAAACTACACAACCAGTAAACAAGCTTAACCAGTGATAAGTTATAATTTCCATATAGTTGCATATTATGTGAACAAGTATGCACAGGGATTGAAGTGATCTCTGTTTCTTATGATTATATTTTTTCTTGCATCTTTGTTGATGAAACCTTTGAATATTTCCACCAAATTTCAAGTTACATTAAGTGTTTATAAAAGACATAAATGGAAACATCAAAAGAGTTGAAAGGAAAGGAACTTTGATACATTCAGTATATTTTTAGTACAAGCTCTATTGTCCGTTTCATAGGGTAAACAAAAAGGAAAATAAGGAAACAATATAAGAAAAGATAAATATCAGGATACAAAAGGATATTTCTTCATATCCCAATATTTACAATAGAAAGGAATAAATAAGCCAAATAATTAGATACCAGATTACTTTCAGCAACCAAAGCCTCTATATTCTGTTGGTTTAATTCTTCTGGACGAAGTCGTTCTGAATCATCAATGATTTTTCCTACATAAAAATGGAGGGGTAAGCATAACTAACCTTATTTGCACATTTTAAAGTGAAAACTGAGATTATCACTGTTTTTCAAATTATGTAACATAATTAAACCAATATATAAATGTATGCCAATTGGCCAACTAGTGACATTTTTATATGTTTTACATAGATTGCATATGTCATGCACATGACTATTAATATGGCCAAAATACAAAGAGAACACAATTCCTCCAATCTGTCCATAATGCTGATTCTAAATTTCTAATCATAACCACATCTAGCTTTTTGTGTAATTCTCCTAAGATTCCCATCAATTAGTGCTAGAGTTTTCCACCATTTTTCAGATGCAAAAGTGTGACGTGGATGGTGATATCACACTGCAATATTCACTTGGGACTGCCCAGTGGGCTAGTGCAAAATATGCTGCTATATTAGGATCCAATGGCAAGGAATAGGACCCGAGTCCCACATTGGAAGTTTTTTTTTTTTATCTGCAAATGTTAATTGTTAATTTTTGTTAGTGGGGGGAGTTGAACCCACAACCTTTCCCACCCTCCCTTCCAAACCCTTCAACCCAACCTTATACCTCCCAAATGTTAGTGAGAGGAGTTGAACACACAACCTCTCCTACCCACCTTTCCAACTTTTACCACTAGGTCAACCTTATAGCTCCGTCCCACACTGGAAGTATGAGATTCTAGTGTGAGGTTTATAATATCTTGAGCTCTACAACTACAGCTACTAGCTTTTGTGGTGTAGCTCTGCAAAGATTCTTGTCATTCTTATTTGGGATGCAAAATAAAACAGATGCTATCATATGCAGTGATCTATTGCCAGATATTATAGAAACAGAGGCAGGGCTAACTGGCACTGCTCAAAACAGATTACAAGGGGCTAACTAATGCATGCTGCAGTAACAGCATCAAAGGTGGGCGCGGACAGGGATAACATAAGATTTTCAGGAAGAAAATATATAGCTAGGAAAACCTGAATAAGAAACGTAAGTTGTGGCTTCATCATCAGTAACAGAACTGATAAAAGAAGCCTGTCTAGGATATATTGTAATTGAAAAAATACTGTTGATATGAAATGAATCGGTATAGAAAGGTAAATAAAGATAACTCAAATTACCTTCAACCTTGGTCCTTTTTGTAGCCTTGGAGAAAATGAGAATGTCTTGGGGATTTGCAACCTAGAATAAGGATGACTAATCAACAGTAGAAAACAATTTCCAACCAAAATCAACCTTAGCACACTAATTCAGGAAAGAGATAGGTAGAAATTACCTTCCCAACATATTTCTGCCCAAATCTTTGGGGGTTTATAGTCATAAATCCAGAATAATCCACCTGTAGTTTACATTGAAGAAGTTAAGGTCACGCCAGAAAACATCATATAAAATCTACGGTAACTAGATGTGCCTATAGCCAACAGAAGTCCAAATAAAATTTCCTAATAAACTCTGGATTTTGATGGTATTGTGAATCTGACTCCATGCATCAAGATTGACGTTTAATTGGTTTAATATCATGAAAATTACTATTTTTTTCTCGAAGAAAGGTGCAAGATCAAAACCAATAAAGATTATAAAAGCAATTAATAACAGAATTATCTTCTTGCTAGATGAAAAGAAAAATAAAAGGCCACTACATGTAGATGTGACATTCAAAAGTCATAATACAGTGTACAAAAATTACCTTGACACGTATTAGTGGAAGCTTGAGTTCTTTTCTATTCACGACATGCTTACTAGACTTTTCTATCAGTTTCCCAACCTGAACCATATTCTATTATCAAAACACAGTTGCTATACGTATGATCACATATCCATGCATAAAAGTGATTTGAGAAAATTGAAGTTCCAACAAATTTCAGTGGTCCTGAAACAGACTCTAAAGCAGAGTAGACAAATTTTGTCACAACTGAATAAGAACAAATTACAATGAGAATAACCACTAAAAGGAACCGAAGAGGAAGAATCAGGTAAAAAGATACCGAGGTAGGTCTCCCACAAGAAGTTTGCAAGCAACCAAAAGGACATAGCAAAACAAAAATCATCTGATAAGGAATATCCACATACCACTTTGTCTAGGTGCTCAAGAATAGAACTTTGATCATTGGGATCAATATCCGGCTCATCTTTTAGTATTACCTTCATTACAAAGATTAAAATGATTATTGAAGAACCATGAGATGGCTTCAATTGGTAACTATTAAATCAATTCAATCTTGCTTCAATAACAGTGAAAGTGTAAAGTATGCATGTAATTAATAATTAATAAAGACAGAAGAAAACAAAATATTAGTATTTTACCTTACCTCAGTATACTCAAAAGGTCGCACAGACATCAAAGGTATTTTAGTTGGGCGATATTGATTTCCCTGACAATAACCATTTATTTAAAAGCACTTAGTAAGACGATAAAATACAACAACCACTGATCTTCTACCATGGGATAGACATTTAGATTTCCAGTACATAGACAACCTTGATTTCTAGAAGAAGTACATGCTTTGGCTTTGATTCTCCATCAATAAGAGACGTTGCAACTGATGACCCTGGTTGCGAGATGTGAAATCCCATCCCTGGAACTTCCTGTAGCAAATTAAAATCCATATTAATTTTGCAGAGCAAAACATATTCTATCTCGGTCCATTTAAGAGAAGTTTAATCAGAACACCTGCGGGTCAACCAAACATTCATGCTCATGGCCCCACACAATGAAGTCTAGAAAGCGAGGCAGGAAGTGCTCATTTATTGCATTTTTTGGATTTGTCTTCACCCTACATACCATTAGTGAAAATAAGATAAATAATCATGCAGATTAAAATCTAAAACTTCAATACTGTACATCATCTAGACTGCGAGCAAGATCAATAATTTCAAAGTCAAAGTTATATTTCAAAATAATCAACACATCTTCCTCGATGAGTGATATTAAATGCAGCCTCCTAAAACAGACAGACGAAAGGAAGACAACCTGTTCTGGTGAAGTACCAGAATGTTGAACCAATCAGACACTTGACACCCTTCCTGAGATTCAGGTCGCATCCACTGTACAGCATGTGGTGTCTGAAAAAATATTTAAGTAAGTAACATACTACCTCCGGATAGGAGTAGACTTAAAATAGATGAACCGCTTCAAAGCATGTTTTATCAGTAGGATACTTGAAACATCCTATTAAGTCTTTCATCTCTAATGTTTCCCAGACCATACAGAGCTACAGCTGTTGAACCCTGCAATTCATAAAAATACAACTTCAGGACAAAATGAGATTTCTAACCATTCCAGATTTCTCTTCCTTTTCTTTTTCCCATTAGCTTGTCCGCATTGGCTTATTTTGTACACAAAACAAATTTTAATTAAAACCTTACCAAGAGATTTTGAAGGGGAAGAAAAAAACTTCTCTGAAATTAAGCAAAACCAAACATGCACCTAAAAGAAAAAAGTGACGGTTTCACTAAATCTACTGTATCCTGATAGTAAGAGCGTTCAATAACAAACCTTTCTGATAAGAATAGGGTGCAGAGTGATCTGACCAACACCAGAGCCCCCGAGAACTGTTTTCCCAAAGTAATTGACTAGATTACATGCTGAGAGAATATCAACCACAGAAAGGTTGTCCTGCCACAATGATTCAATAAAGTGGTCATATTTGTTGTACTTTGGAAAATTAGATAGACAAAATATCAATGTTGTCAAATATATATATATATATATATAGCTAAATTAAAAGGAGGTGATGAGGGGTTAATTTCCTTCAAAATCAATTGACTTATTCTGATCACTCACTAGGAAATCCAACAACCAAAATAAATAAAAACATCACCACCTTTTCAAATGTATATACAAATTGCTTGTTGAGGAAAATGTAATTAAGGTTTTCCGATAGTCAGAATTTAGAGATCATAAATTTGATTAGGACTAGCTGAACTCCTAAAGCTAGTTTATGAAGTAAAAACTGCCGAAACCTTTCTAAGTTCTACTTCGGTCTCTTTTATAGTTGAAGTGGGATCTCAACAGTCAACCCTTCGTGATCAATACTAGAAATCTGGAATGTGGAATTGTAGGACTGATTTTTTCTACATTGCACAGGGCAAGTAGCAGGCTTAAATAGATTGCATGGGGAGAGCTGTAGGCAGATAGAGTTTTGGTTAAGAACAACCCAAAATCAATTTTACAGTAGGGCCTAACTCAACTCCATAAACTAGGTCACAAAGTGAGTGAGAATCAAGCCTTTATAAGCTTTACATTGCTCATGTGTATTTTCTTAAAAAATGTTTTTGATGTGTAATAACACATTTATCAATCTTATTCTGAATTTATCTTGCAACAATGATAAGTACAAGACAAACAGCTCTAGTCCTTACCAAAATTTTTAAGAAAAAAGGAAAGGAAAGACAAAGAAATTATCACTAGCAACAAATCTTCATCCAATGCCCTCTTGAAGAAAAACAAATAACGGTGAAATAAACAAACACTAGTCCAGACACTTATGACTTGTATGGAGCTATAACAAGCTAAAAGTATAGTAGTATTTCCCCCAATTCCACATGGACAATCATTAACCTCTTTTGCGATTCTACCCCCCACCCAAACCCTAAAGAAAAAATATACCAAGTCAAGATCATTGAACAGTAAAGACGTGAAAACCAACAGTCGATGATTTATCCAAGTCCTCAATCTATAACACCCATCCCCTTCCTAATCCTAGTCACTCCAAGTTCAATTTTTATCCAGCCAAAACTCTAAATAACGACTTAAGTAACAAAATAAATGTTGCAAGCAAAACCAAAACTCGTTTCAATTTTCAACTACCAACTTAGAGCATAAACCTCTTGAACATTCGAACACGCAAACTTTCAAAACACGGAGTAATTCCCGAAATATAAAATCTCTTTATGGTCTTCCTTCTTAATCGAGCACATTCTAAATGCAGCAATGAACAAACAATACAAGTTCAGAATCATACCACACCAGCAGGATCATCGTGATTTCCGTGAATGGTAAAAACCGGCAAGCCAACGTTGAAGTGAGGATCCTCATAGTTCACGTGACCAAACCTGCGGAACAAATAACAATCACTCACTCTATCCCTAAGAACCTTCACATACATTTAAGAACCACACACACGAGTTAGCGAGAGAGCGAGAGAGCGAGAGAGACTCACGCGTTCTGGAAATTGAGCGTCTGGTCGCTGACGACTTGGAACGGGACGGGGCGGTCGTTGAGGCAGTAGCGGCGGAGAATCTCGATGGCCTTGACTAGCGTTGACCGCGACGGCTTGTTCTCGTGGAATAGGTCGCCGCCAAGGAGAACGAAGTCCACGCCCTGGCGCTCTGCAATGGCGCAAATCTCCTCGAAGGCGTGGAAGGAGTCGTGGCGGCGCACCTCGTCCTTCTCCATGTACCCGAGGTGGCAGTCGGTGGCCACCAGAATGCGTAGCATGTTCGCGGTGTCGCCGCCCTCCATCAACGGTGAGGCAAGTTTTGCTCGAGGAAAAATGAATTGCACTGAGTATCAGTGTCTGAAGAAATTTGGGTGAAGGGAACCCAACGACGCCGTTCTGGTGTTTTTTTCAGAATAGGACCTTTGTTAATCCTTCTTCGTTATTTTCTTTTCCGGTTTTCATAAACCTTTGGGAAAATCTGAAACTAATCGGAGTAAAAAATAATGGAGATAAATTACATCTTTTTCCCTTGCAATTTACGATTTTCGTCAAAGTAATTGGTGCGTGAAAAGAAATTAATAATTTTCAAGCAAATATCTAAAATTTTAATTACTTATTTACTCATTAAAACTTATCATGTATTATAAAATGATTAAATATTTCTTCTTTCAGAGAATATTTTTAAAATTTTAAACTAATTTAGTTTCTCATCTTTAAAGTTGTGTTGGATTTAGTTTTTTTAATCAAATTTTGATAAGTTTAGTTAATGTTTTAATTGTGTTATTCAACTAACATTGAGATAGAAATGTTTCAAACGATATAAATAATTTAAATATTATCTTGAAACATTAAATAAATTTCATAAAAGTTGGTTAAAAATAACTAAATCAAAATATTTATAAAGTTGTGAGCTAAATTAGGTAAAAACTTTAAAGATGAACTAACTCTAATTTTCACTGAAAATTAAAGGATTAATAACATAAGTTTAACATTTAAACATATCTCAATGTCATTATTTAAATTACACTTCTTTAGTTAAACTAGCTAGATTGTATAGTTTGTTTACGACTTTCTAGTTTGTTTAACTTCCTTTATTTATAGCTTTTGCATAGACTCTCCTAGTGAGCATCTTTTGTTTTGCTCATTGAACCAAAGTTGCCTTCCAATTGTAAAAGTGTTCTCTTCCTATCATAATAGAAAAGGTTTTTTTCTTTCAACTTTTATCCAATATGGTATCACTACTACACATGTTATAAGCTTCTGCCTTTCTTTCTTTTCTTTCCCTTGTTCTTGTTTCTTTTTTCCTATTCTTCTTGCTTCCATGGTCAACCCAATCCAAGACACCACCACCATAGTTAAAGAATCTCATTGTGACCCCAACCACCCTTTTTTTTTCTCTACCATGATGGCGCTTATGATCTCCTGACTAAAAAATTTAGTCTCAAAAGAAATTGCTAGAAACATTATGTTCACCACCACCGCTCATGAGGTATGAGAAGATCTTCGTACTCGGTTTTCTTGCAAAAATGGGCCTCGCATTTTTCAATTCCGACGTCAACTCATGTCATCACAACAAGGGTCAAACATTGTCAGTACCTATTATACAAAGTTGAAATTCGTGTGGGAAGAGCTCTCTGATTACAAACCCCAATTCAATTATTCTTACGGTGGTCTCCAACACCTTTAGCAACAAACTAAAGTTGGCTATGTCATGTCCTTCCTTATGGGTTTGCACAATTCTATCTCTCAAATTCGTGGCCAAATCCTTATTTTTTACCCTTTTCCTTCAATTGGTTATGTTTTTTCGTTAATCTTGCAAGAAGAAGCTCAGTGTGAGGTCATTGATAATCAAACTTTTTTTCATGTTGTAAATGTTTCTACCATTCTGTAATACTTTCTCTTATTGTCAAACATTGGAAATTACTTCAACTTGACATAAATAATGTGTTTCTTAATGGTTAACTTGAGGAAGAAATCTTTATTAATATCTCATTAGGAGGTAATCACAATTTTACTCCCACTATTAATGCACCTTTAATTTGTCATCTTAATAAATTTCTCTCTCTCTCTCTCTCTCTCTCTCTATATATATATATATATATATTTTTTTTTTTTTTAAAACAAGCCTAAAAAAGATACTTCCATAAATTTCGTGATTCTTTTCTCTCTTTTGGTTTCCGCCAATCTAAACATGATTTTCTCATTTTACAAAAGGAGTTAATGTTAATTTTGTTTCTATTCTTGTTAATGTTGATGATATTATTATTGTTGGTCCTAATATAGATATTATTCATGTTAAAAATGATCTTCAAAACATTTTCAACTTAAAAGATGTTGGGGACTTAAAACTTTTCCTTGGCCTTGAGTTTTCAAAATCCAAAACTAGCATTTTCATGTGTCAATATCATTACATTCTATTTTTCCTTGAAGATTGTAGCATGGTTGCTCGTAAACCATAATCCATGCTCCCTAATATTAATTTGCACAATGATCCAGACACTCCTCTTGTTGACCCTGGTATATACAAACGTCATATAAGACGTTTATTATATTTAACCATTTTGTTATCATGATATATGTTACTTTGTTCATAAATTAAGACAATGTATATCTAACCCTCACTATGCCCACATGGAGGATACCATTATTATGCTTTGATATCTTAAGCACATTAGGTGTTTTGTTCAAAGCTATAGATGATACCAATCTTCATGCCTATGTGGATGCAGACTAGGGGTAATGTCTTTATAGGAGGTGTTCCACAAGTGATTTTTGTATTTTCTTAGAAAATTCTTTAATCTCATGGAAAGCAAAACATCAAAAGACTATTAGCAAATCCTCTACAAAAACCAAGTATAGAGCTTTAGCTTATGTTTCCACTAAGATTATTTGGTTAATAAATCTATTGATTGATTTTCATATTCATAATTCTTTTGCAATAGTTTATTGCGACAATAAACAATCCCTCATACATCAAAAGAACAAAAACACTTGAGATTGATATTCATTTTATCATAGAATAAATTGAAAAAGGAGTTCTTAGACTTGTTAATGTTTGAAAACACCCTCAAATTGTTGATGTATTCACAAATTGCTTAAAACGAGTTCCACTTCTATTATCTTCAAGATGAACATCAACAACATCTTCCTTTCTTCTTGAAAGGGACTATTAATTAAGCTAGTTAGATAGTATAGTTTGTTTATAACTTTTTAGTTTGTTTAGTTTCTTTTTTATTTATAGCCTTTGCATTGACTCTGCTTACTATATTTTTTTTTGTCCACCATACCGAAATTATCTGTAAAAGTATTTTCTCTTCCTTTTATATTAGAAATAGTTGTTTTTGTTTCAACTTTTATCCAATACATTTTTTTTTGAACTAGCATAATTGACAATATTATACACTTTTAAAATTAAAATAGTTTATTCCTTTCATATTTAGAGTGTGTGCGAAATTTCTTGCAATACATGCATTTAACTTAAAAATACACGTTAAAACATGAAAAGAAGACAAAAGAAACTAGAGTCTTCGTATGTCTAATAATAAAGATAAAAGAATCTCGATATGAGATATAAAATGTTGTGTGTTAACATTAATATAGAAAATGTGAAAATCAAACATGTTATAGAAGGCATTGAGAAAATGTATAGGTAGGTGTTATTACTTTTTATAAAGTAAAATAAAATGAAAGAGAATTACGATAGAGATACTAGAACTTTACCACGTGTTTCTTTGAAGAAGAAAAAAGAGCAAAGTTATTTTTGTAGAATTTATCAGAATATATTTTTATTCGAATTGGTATGACATGAGATTTTTTTTTATCTTTTATAAACAAATTAATTTTGTTGATTATTATAAAATAATTTTCATATAAATCTTTTTCACTCATCCAAATAAATACAGAAGGGATATTCTACTTATTTTATTTATTCAAATCACACCTTTTTTTTCCTCTGTTTGATTTTCTATACTTTCTTATTCTTCCCTTTTCCCTCCATTTCACTAATAAAAAAAACACAGAAATATTAAGATTAACATAAGAAACAAATGAAATAATAATAAATTAAAACAAAGTTTATGTTTAGATCAAAACACTGTTTTTGATTTTGGAAATATCTCATTTACCTGTTTATTTCCTGATTTGATTTGTTCGAATAATTTTCTTTACAAATACTTATAAAAGAAAAAAAAAACTCATATAAACTAAAAAAAATTGTATATAACAAAATTGGTAAAAGATATTTTACATTAACCTTTTGAAAAAATAATTTAACTAATACATAAATTGATTTTAATTTATTAAAAAAAAACTCTTATAAATAGAGTGTTCTAAATGTCTTCTTATTAGTATTGTATTACTTTGTGATGGATTTTGGGTTGGGATTGAAAATATTAATTTTTCTATATTATATTCTTTTAAGATGTAAATCATCCTTAAAAAAACTGATGATATTATCACCTTCGCATCTTATTATTTTATAAAAAATGACTTTTGTATTGTTAAATCAAAAGTGCCCCTTAAAAGTTTTCCTTTTATGCAATAGATAAGTTCTAGATCGTGGAATCTGAAATTAAATTAGGTATTTCAGGTTTAACAATTTGGAAGTTTTCCTTTTATGTAAAAGGGGAGCTTTTAAATTATGTAATTTAAAATATTATATTGATTTCTAAATTATTCAAACTTAAAGTTAGATTAATTTTTAAATTACTGTTCTATATTGTATAATTTAATATACTTTTTTTCTAAAATCTAAAGTGCATAATTTGGAAGATTTTTAGATCGTACAATTTGAAAAAGAAAAAAAAAACTTTAAACCAAAGAATAGATTAAAATTTTTAGAACTTATGGGAGTGCAGACGAAGATCATAGGGCTGCAAAAAGAAATTCACGAAGAATAAAAAAAAGTATGAAAGTGTTAATGGCCCATTTCATCTACGTGTGTTTTCACGTTAGCATCAATATTTTTGAATTTCATTCAACATATGATAAAAGTTAAAAAAAAAAATATTCTAAATTTGTTATGAGTAAATATGAAAAACTATTGTGGCATGATGGTTTGCTACGAACAAATATTTAATCATAAAATTTTCGTATAAAGTTGATATTGTTATTAAAGTTGACATATTTGTCTGATATGATATTTTGGAACTAACTCTCTTACAGGGAAAAAGAATAGCGTTGGCCAGAAGTGTGTGAAACCAACACAAGAAATGCTAAGATCATGAGAAAAGAAGTTTTGACACAATTACAAAAAAAAAAAAAAAACCTAAAACCTGACAATCCCCAATACATTAATGCAGAAAAAAAAAAAACCTCTTCATGCCTTTAAAAGGTATTGTACTGCATGGGACTGTGATTTCCACCCAAATAGTACACATAGATATAAAAATGAGTCATATTATTCAAATATTTATATAAAATATTACGTCTTTTTATATATCAGAATTTGGTTTACAAGGAGTTAAATTCTGAAATGTTATTGTATTCAAATCTTTTTTTTTTCAAAGCTCATTTTACTTTTTCTTAAATGAAAAAGAAGAAAAAGAAATACAAAAAAAATACATAAAGAAAGAAAACTTCGTTCTCACCAAAAAAATGCGGACGGGTTAGGATATTGAGCCCACTAACCAGTAAAAGTCCAGTCTGTAAAATCCCACAGCTCGAGCGGGCTGACACGTATAAATAAAAATATTTGCACTTGTGTATATTAGTTATTTTCGTTATGAACTTTTATATGAATATTCCAAATTCTTGTATAACTGAAAAAAAATAAGTATTATGTATTTTTGAATGTGTTAAAATTTGAAGAATACACCGTGTATGTCAAAGTACGAATATGAATATGATGAAAATGTTGAATTATCAATTTATCATCCAACTTCTCAAAATCATCGCTTAATTTTATGAACTTGTTAAAGTTTACCAATTTGTTGAACATTGAAAGCTTTATTATAATTTTTTAAAAACATAAAAAATAGGCGGGTTGGCCCACAATTATGCAGGGACTGCCATTTTTTAGCCCGTGTTGAAAATGTGGGACAGGCTAGTCCGACCCACATTTTGCGGACCAAGTGCAAGTTAGGTCTAAATGGATCGGGTCAACCCACGTTGCCTCACTTCATGTGTTGGTGAAAGAGTTTTGGATTCTTTATTATTATTCTCGATTAAACCAAAATTGTTGCAGTAGATTTGATAATAATGATTTTATACAAATGTTATTGTTTGTTGATGTCATGTTGGAGTAAGCTCAAACAAAGTTCAAAAATCTAATAATTGAAGACACAACATACTATGAAGTTTTATCAAAAGACTTGGGATTTTGGGCATGTAAAGTCTTCAAGATGGAAAATATAAGAATGTTTGACTTTCTCATAATAATTACTTACAATTAAATATTATTATAGTTTATCATACAAAATTATAAGAAAATGTCTACCTTACATCTTATTAGTTATAAGTTATTTTCAAGTATGAATTTCAGTAATGAAAGAGAGGGGATGAAAATGTCTTAAATATTGTATGTGTCAATAGTTATATAAGACCAAACCTTATATAAGTAATGAAAATGGTTAGTATATTTATGACAAAAATTCTAGTGAAAAATATTCGAGGGTCATTAAAAGGATTCTTAATCAAAGGAATCTTAGGTGTTACATTATGTCTTAAAAGATAAAAATTGGTTGAGAAATTATGTGAATTCATATCTTTTAGGTGCTTTTGAAAAAAAAAATTATTGATTATGTGTTTAGACTTGTTGATAAGACAATAAGTTGGATATCCAAGCTAGAAAATGTTCTAGCTTTGTCTACTACATAAAATTAATATATAATGCAGTTATATGAATTTAATTGATGAACTTTGACCATAAGTAGAAGATATTATTGTATAGTGTGACAATGAGAGAGTTTTGAACATTGTAATTTTTGTCTTATTCACAAATAAAATGCTCAAATCATCTCTTTATCTTCTTAAAAGAATGCAAATATGCATAAATTCACAATGATGAAATCTGTTAAATGATATGACAAAGTTGGTCAATATCAATTAATTTATATTAAACCAGTACTACCATGATCTATCAAAGAAAATAAACAACATGAATAACAATTAATAAAACATGGCAAAAAGATTTTATTAATTTAATCAAAATATTAAAATGTGATCACGTGAGAAGACAAATCTCACATGAAAACTTCATTTTAATGCTTAGTTTTTATTATTATACACTTTTTTTTCTTTTTAAAAACACATCAAAATATTTTTTTCTTCCTATTATTTCCGTGGATGAGAGAAAATTTAAGGAAGAAAAATAGAATTTTATTATTTTATCTTGATATTTATAAAAAAAAAAACGTTATAATTTTTTTAACAAATTGCATTATTGCATATTAGTTTGCTTCATCTTTTCGTAACATATCCTTTATTCTCTTACTTTGATGTCCATCACTTGTTTCTATCAATTATGATTATCAAACGATATCTTATTTATACCAAAGTTACAGTGGATAGAGCTACTTTTAATAAAGCCAACTAAAAAAAGGACATTAAAGGCCATAGATATTCTATGAAAAACATATTAAATAATGAATTGTATAATTCATTTATTAAAAATAAATTGTTAATATTAATTTAAAAAATTAATGGACGGAAGGATTAAAAGTATAAATTAGTTAAAATTATCTTGTGCAAAAGATAAAAAGGTTTGTAGTACTTGTAAAAGCTATTTATATGTTTTAAAATTTTCAGTCTCTGATGAAATTAAACTGGTTTCGAGATATTTACAACAACTTTACACAAAAGTATTCGTAAACTTTAGGACCATTAATAATAAATATTCCTTCATCGGAAAATAGACCATTCGTTTTCAACTAGAAAATAGACCATACAGTAATAAATTCTGTCGATATAGGTTTTGAGTTTCATACCTATGTAACCATACAGTGATTGAAAATATATATATATATATATATATATATATATATATATATATATATATATATATATATATATATATATATATATATAGCAGGTGATTTAAAAACAATCAAAGAATAAAGTGATTTAATAAAAAAAAATTCATCGGAGATTCCAACTTATAAATAAAGTAAATTTTCAGAATATATAAAGGGTATAATATTACTTTTAAAAATTAATCTCGTAAAGTTGAATTAAACTTCAAATTTGTTATTTAAAATGACATGGTTAGAGTTTATGTTAATAAAATTTATTCTTTTGTTAAAGTTATCGTTTCATCCGTTATCTCATTACGTATAAATATTTAATTTTATTTTTGAGATATACATGTTTGGTTTAATAGAATACTAGATAAAATAAATTTATCATATATAATTGAGAGCAAACCATATTTCACTATATGATTTTATAAAATTAAGTTATACTTATAAATCACTTTGTAATATTTTTTTAATAAATAGAGACCTTAATTCACGAATTGATTTTATCAAATTAAATTACATTTTAACTTTTTTTTATCATAATTATCAATCAATTATGTACAAGACACCACACCACCAACGTAATAGTATACTACTATACTTTTACCAACTTTTCCTAAATAACAATTGTTTCTAACGATAAAATGGTCAATTAAGAAACCTAATTAAAATATAAAGTAAATTATTCAATAAAAAAGTGTTGTTTATAAAATTATACAGGGAAATAACTATAGAGTAGGGATGAAAACAATACAACTAATGAAGAAACAAACAAACGATGAAGTTGCTCCGAACCTCAGTCTCTCGAACTTATCTGTGAACGTGACATGAATATGCTCACTCCTTTTCAAACGTAACTACCACTGTCCTTTCATCACTCCCAACTTAATTTCTTAATTTCTTTCTGGTGGGGTCATTATCCAAAGTTAATTAGTCCCTTTTTAATTCGCTAATCATTTTTATCTACTTAAGATCAAACACTTCAAGTACTATATGTTTACACTAATTAAAATATATAATCCAAATCAGATTGCCATAAACACAGAAAAAACGTGCATAATGTGTTTGTCAACAACTTTCAAACTAGCTTTTTCTGTTTGTTTCCTCTTCATAAGCATTAATTAACCTGATTAGTAAAAAAAAGAGTTACCATGGAGGATTTTCTCAGTGAAACTGCATGAGTTAATTAACCACCTCACTTTTTTATATTCTGAAAAGAAATTATTAGATACAAAGTTTGCAGTTTAACTAAATTCAACTCTATTTTGATGATAGCTAATGATGAACATGGTGACAATGGTAGAGTGATGATGAATTATTAATGTGGCTGGACCCCTTTGGTAGTAAGAATCTTTTTTTATTAAACATGTAACTTTTACTTTTTTAAAATTATTTGAAGGGGAGAATAAAAAGTTCATACATGCTTCGATTGATGATTTTCATGAATTGAAGTGGGAAAAGTTTACTTGATGGATTCTCATGAATTTATTAGTAGCACTTTTTTTTTGGTCAGGATTGTAGGGCTGTTCAGAAAATTAAAGTGAGGAAAGTCTTATTTGTTCTCATAAAAAAATTAAACATATATGTAATGTAATTAATAAGTTACTGAAATAATATATATTTTTATATAATTGATTATGGATATTAAAATTAATTATAAATATATATCTCTTTATTTCTAAAATACTCCAATTTCAAGATTCTCGTTTAAATTTTTTTTTGACAGTTTAATGAAATATAATTAATTTTAATTTAATAGTTTAATGGGATTCCGAAATCTAAATTCAATTTCAATTTTATGATATATTTAGATATTTTTATTTAATTCTTTAATATTTTCTTTATTGAGCATTAAAACATTTATATTTTCTAATAGATTTTTATTATTTAACCTTTTTCTGTTAATTGAGTTATATTTTCCTTTCATCACAATTATTTCCTCATTTTATTTGTGTTAATATTAAATGATATAAGTTTGTAATTAATTTTTTTTATCAACAAAGAATGAATTAAAATTAAAATAACACTTAAGGGGTGCTCTAACCCTTATACAAATAATTATTTGTATACACTGATGCACTAGTTTGGCGTTATAGCACTAACTAAACACATATCAGCCAAAACCAGAAAATGACATTGAAAAACTACTTGAAATCCTCAAAGCAAAGCAGGCAAAATATATATGCATCCCTGACATGAAATTCTAACTTGTTTCTTCACACCAGCCCAAAATCACATATTCATTATCAATCTAAGCTCCTTTATGCAACAATGATATTTAAAGCATTTCAAATATATGCATTATACTGTAGTAATGGCTAAAACACCAAAACAATGGCCAAGACTAAAGTATTTTATCTTTTTTGTTCTACCTGCAATCGTTCCCTTGCTACACTTCCCTATAAATATTCCACTGCATCTTTCAAAAAAACAGCTTCTAACATAGTGCGGAATGTGCAATGGTAAGCCAAGCTAACTATTATATTCTCAAACAAACACCCCTCTTCCTTTACCCAATTTTCAATAGATCCATCAATTTATAGGCATAGATGTGTCTTTCATATAATCCTACAGTTGAACTTCAACCACTGGTACTACTAACTTTGCAATACCATGGTTCCTTCCTCTACAGTTTCTGCATTTGTTCACCTGGCACACTTGAAAACACAACGGTTACCATATCAAAGAAATTTTAAACAAGTATACGGGGATAAGCACCAATCACTATATGAGAATTTTACACTTAGAATTTTGTGTTCCATCCATACCCAGGCCGTGACCTAGGCAAGAGCAAAAACCTTAGTAGGATCTACTTTACTTTGTTTGAATATTTCCTCATTCCTATGTTTCCAAATCTCTCATATAATTGCTAACCACATTCCGTGCCATACAATATTTTGCCTCTTATTCAAGTTAAGAAGATAAAAGTGTTGAAAGTTAATTGTTGCCTTAATGTGAGATAATGTGCTTAAACCCAACCACTTATAACACATATTCCATACCTTTTGGGCTACTCTACATGAAAAGAATATGTGTTCTACAATCTCCTCACATTCTAGACAAAATTCGCATAGACTATGTTGTAAGAGTAACCCTTTCGCTATTAATTTGGCCTTTGTTGGAAGCTTATCCAGAAACATCCTCCAACCTAGTATTTGTGCCTTTGGGGTAACCCTTGTTTTCCACAATGTTTCAAACATTTTATTCTTTCCCTCTTCAAAGTTTCTTTGCAACTTGTTATAGGCAGATCTAACTGTGAAAACACCTTCCCCATCTTCCTTCCATTTCCAAATATCTAGGTTCCCCTTGGTTAGGCTTCAACCATTTAATAGTTGAAGAAGTTTTTCCTCCATAGCTGTCTCCCACACAAGTATATGCCTCCTCCAAGTTGGGTCCCAAACCCAAATATATGCTTCCCAATGTCCAACCTCCTCTAAAACTTTCCCTTTACATTCTGATATCAAGTACAACCTAGGAAACTTGCAACAAAGTGGTTCTTCCACTATCCACTTATCTTCCCAAAATTTTACCATTTTCCCGTCTCCTACCACCCATTCTATGCAATTATCAAACCATTTCCCACTCTTAGTATTCCCACACACCTTGTGAATGTCTTTCCACCACCTTGAAGCATTCCTGGATGTATTAGATTCTTTGAGCCTCCTCCATGATTCGTGTTTTGAATCCAGAATCTGTTTCCATACACCTTGATCATCCATTCCCAATCTCCACTTCCATTTGGATAGAAGCTCTGTATTAAAGTTGCCAATGTCTCTTATTGCTAAACCCCAACCTCTTTTGGCCTACAAATACTTCCCCATCTTACCCCTACGTTATTTTCCTTACTTCATATCCCCATCCACAAAGAAAGTTTCTTTGTAATCTAACAAGCTCCTGGATTACACTTCTTGGTATTTTAAAGAAGGATAGATAATATAAGGGAAGAGCGGAGATTAGTAATTTTATGAGGCACACCCTTTCCGCCATTGATATTAATTTCCCTTTCCAACTAGTGAGCCTACTTCTAATTTTGTCAACTATAGGTTGCCAAAATTGCATATTCCTTGGGTTTCCTCCAATTGGCATGCTAAGATACACAAATGGGATTTTCATATGTTTACAATTTAAAACATTAGAGAAATTTGTTAATAGTGTTGCATCCATACCCAACCCTCTGATTTTTGTTTTGGAGAAATTAACTCTAAGTCCTGATGCTAGTTCAAAACTTCTTAATATTTCTTTTATGACCCATGCATTGTCTACTTTTGCATTGCACATGAAAAGGGTATCATATGGAAATTGTAACAGTCCCACCATAGTCCCTTTGGATCCCACTTGCACCCCATGGTATAGATCTTTCTTAACAGCTTGTCCAACCATCCCTGTTAAGCCCTCTGCTATAATAATGAATAAAAAAGTTGTCATAGGATCTCCCTGTCTAAGCCCTTTTTTAGGGTAAGACTTCCATTAACCAATACCGACACTGAAGATGATTCCAAACATTATTTTATCCACCTTATCCATTTAGTACAAAACTCCAATCTAGTCATCATGTAGTAAAGGAAATCCCAGCTTACTGAATCATAGGCTTTTTCATAGTCGACCTTAACTATTGCTAGCATTTTCTTCTTGATTCTATATTCTTCCACAATCTCATTAGCTACTATAATGCTATCCAAGAGTCCTCTTCCTTTAATAAAAGCTTATTGAGAATAATCTATTATCTTAGGTAGTACACTCCTGAGTCTATTTGCTAAGATCTTAGTGATAATCTTATACATGCATCCAACAAGAGATATAGGTCTATAGTCCTCCACCCCTAAAGGGTTAAGTTTTTTTGGAACTAGTGCTATGAAAGAAACATTACACTTTTTTAGAATTTTCCCTTCTCTCTGAAACCATTTTACTGCTTGACAAACATCAACCTTAATTATAACCTAATTATGTTTTATAAATGAGAAGTTGAATCCATCCCGACCAGGACTTTTACTCCCATCACACTCATTTATCGCCTATTCTACTTCATTATCACCTATCTCCTTCATTAAAAGCCTATTGTCTTTCTCTATGATATTTGGAAACTCAATGTTTTAGAATTTAATGTTTAGATACTTAGATGCTGAGAACCATTTTTCAAAGATATTCCTTACTTCCTCTCTAACCTTTATTAGATTCTCACACCACACACCATTCATATTCACCTCTTCTAACTCATTCATGCTTATAATCCATCTAATTATAGAATGGAAATATTTGGAGTTTATGTCCCCTTGTTCTAGCCATTTGACCCTCGCCTTTTGATTTAACATAGAGCTTTCCTTCTCTAGGAGCACTTTTAACTCACTAAGAAGGTGCAAACACCTTGATTTTTCCTCTTCTCCTAGGTTGCTTTGGTCATCCTTCTAATCAAGGTTTTCTATTTCCTCACTTAGGCTTTGTTTCTTAAATCCAATTATGCCAAAAACCTCCTTGTTCCATAACTTTAAGTCATATTTAAGCTTTTTTAGCTTCTCTTTTAATCCTGTCATTGGGTTTCCTGGTCCCAAGACTTTTTTATTGTCTACTTTAATGATGGGTTCAACATCTAGATATCTAAGGTTTTAAATTGCTTGGTTCCCCAATCAATGGTGACTGATTTAAGCAGTAATGCCTTATGATCATATACTTGTCTATCCATGATATATTGTTTTTAGTTTAGCCAATATTCTAACCACTAAGAGGGTATTAAGATTCTATCAATTCTGCTATTGGCCATTCCATTATCCTTATACCACGTGTATTTACGTCCAATTAAAGGGACATCTAACAACTCTATCGTTTCAATGAAGTTATTAAATCCTTCTACTTCTCTAGTTGTTGTGCTACCTTTATAATTTTTCCTTCTTCTTTCATTAATTCTACTCATAACATTGAAGTCTACCAACATACACCACTATTTGCATTCTTCCCTCAACTTTATATTAGTTAATTCCTCCCACAAGCTTAATTTTTCGTTAAATTCACAAGACGAATACACATTGAATATAGCTACCGGGATTGGATTAGCATTAACATTGCTATAAAACTCTTCAATCACACCTATGTACATGTTTCCAACTACTTGCTTCCCACACTTAAATATTTTCTTATTTCATATTGTTATGATTCCCCAAAAATTTCCCCTTGCTTGTTTGTTCACCCAATCTATGTTATTATGTCACCACGGATTGTAACAACTGGAATCTTGTAGCTCTTGTAGCTTTGTCTCTTGAATGCATATCATATCAACTGCCTCCTTTCTTAGAATTCCTTTTAAGTACTTTCATTTGTAGCCCCCACCTAAACCTCATATGTTAATACTAATTATTTTCATGTGCAACTGTTTGTTCCCCTACACTCGTTCTCCCATGCTTTCCATCTCTATCTTCCATATTTTCTAAATATTTTATAATTTCTCCCTCTTCACATGAGAAGGTAACCCCTAGTTGTTTTGCTATATTCCACAATCTAACACAATCAAACTTACCCAAGATACAATTATTCAGCCAAAACAGTCTATTGTAGTTATTTATATTATCATCAGATAATTAGTTACATATGGAGTGAACTACTAACCTGAGAAGCTTCCTCTTCCCTGCCTTCCCGCCTCCTTTAGGATTACATTTCAGTCTTTCATTTTCTGACTTGATTCACCAACCCAGAATTGTAGTCATGCCAAGAATTCCTTTGGGTCCAAATTCGTTGCTTTGATTAAGGTCATCTGGTTAGACATTTGTTCCAAATTATGATACTGTTGTCCAACAATTACCGAGTCTACAAATGGTTGTGCTTCATTCAATTGATTGAAACCTCCATTAATCGCTAGTACATTGTTGTCTGAAATGCTCGAGACTCGTTTGTGTTGCAGCCCTCCAATTACTTCATCAACTTGTTTCTTTGCTTCATTCTTGTAATTAAACTCGTCTTTATTCATATTTCCATTGACGTCCATCGTGGTCAAAGTATTAGTGTTATTTGCCCCTTTCCCGTTGCTTTCTTGATCCTTCTAAATGAGATTTTTACCTCCAGACCTGCCATGAGTAGATATTTGCTCCAACCCTAAATGAATTTGATCCTGAAACGCACAAGATTTTGTGTTTTTTGTACGAGCAGGGGTAATTGAATCTTCCATTAGATTAGGTGGGCCCTTGACATTGATATTAAAGTGTGTTTCGAGAACTTTGTTTTGTGTGTACTCCACAACTACAGTTTGGGCTAATTTTTTATTTAGGCCTCCTTTCATAGTGCAAAAGTTTGGTGTAGTATTGTTAACAACCATAGATGGGTTAGACATCACATTAGTTTCACTCTTTTGGCAACCTAAGCATGTTACTAGTTGCGCAACCCCTAAGTGTGATTCATAAACCACATTAATTGTTTGCAGTCCCCAATGGTTGGGAAGACAGTCATTGTCGTTTGCATTAACATTCTCCAATGACTAAAAATTTCTTAGTTTGCCAAAGATTGCTGGCGATTGCACCGTGTATTCCTCATTCCCTAATTTACTTCCATTTTCTAACAGAGTTTCATTTTCACTCCAATCCGAACCTGAGCTGGATTTATACCTTCCTTCACAACATAATTGCTTTCAGAGGAAGTATCAAACTCCTTTACACAACAACAATAGGAACGTTTTGCCTCAGTGGTTTCTACCTCCACAACCAAGTTATAAACTTGCCCGTTTATCTGTATACTTTTCTTGACCCATACATTGCACCCAATCGAAACCTTAACAAGCAATCTAGAATATTCTAAACTCCTAATGGATATCATAACTCCTAATGGTGCTACCACTTTGGCAAAGCATTGGTGTGTCCATAAGTTGAGAGGTAAGCCCTTGCATTTAACCTAGACATTCTTATGTTGTAGCACCTGTACTGAGTTCCAAGGATTGATTGAATCAAAATTTGATTCCCACCATTCTTTATTATCCCCAATAAGTTTCTCTATCTATGTTCCATTCATGCCTTGAATCAATATTGTACTATCCCCCAAGTATTTTACTCTTAGTCGGCCCAAACCACCTTGCACTATTTCCTCCATAACTGTTTGCACTTTCATACAATTATTTAACCTTCCAATATAACTCCCTTCCAACCATTTGACGTTTGCCTCTTCAGTTTCAAACGATATGCCTTTCCAATGTTGATCCGAGTTCGAGGAATTGTTTCTTGATACTTTTACTACTTGTGCATATGAGTGATTATGCTTGACTTCTCTCCAAACAGGTTGTGTTTTTAGTCTCTTATTAGCCTCTATGGAGATATCCTGATGACCCTTTCCTCTCATATTTAGGGATATTGACATGCATCTTTGTTGATCCAATCCTGATTGAATCTAGATCCCATTGGAACTTTTGCACATCCCTTACACCATAAAATCTCACAAAACCATACCTATGCCCCTACCTATCTAATCTTCTTGAAATGAAAACTTCAGAAACCCTTCCCCAACGCTGGAACACCTTCCACATATCATATTCTTCATAACTGTAAGGAAAGTGTGAAAAGAAGTATGTAGTTGGTTTCCTTCCCCTGTCCATCAAATTCTTGACAAAACCACAAAACCAAAATAATGAAACAACAACACTTCAAATTTTGTAGTTAATATACAAAACTATGTTGAGTTTTATTGCTAGACAAGGATAAATAAAAATATAAAAAAAAAAGAAAAAGAAAAACATAAATATGGTATTGGGAGACTAGGAGTGATAAGTTGACTTAGTGATTATATAAAAGAGAAGGAAAGTAAATATTGTGGGAACGATTCCCTGTTAATAATTTGGAGAAACAACATGTTTGTTTGAGGATATCTCAACTTGAAACTAAATACCTTTAATTTAATTATTTAGATGTAAAAGACGATGTGAATATTCCATTTTACATTTATTTAATATATTTTTTTTAATTCTTATTGACTCAAGTGTTCAAGGGTATTTTGTAGTTGAACTTTTTTGTCTTCAATGATCTAATTGAAGTTTATCTTAAAAGAATCCACAAAGTTTGAAAATAAAGTTTTATTCTTACCATATCTTGAAAAATAACTTTTACTATGTTTAGAAAAAAATTGGTCCCATCATGGTTTCAAGTAAAATTTTATCCCAAACCACTCATTTATGATTTATTGAAACCAAACTACAATTTTGTCATACCCAAATATTGAATAACCTAAAAGCACCTATAGCAAACTTTTTTTCCAAAAGAACAAGAAAATAACCCAAGACTAAATAACAAATATGCAAAAACAACAAACTGAGGAGATTTGCCAAATTTAGGCCCAACTCACAAAAATTTTAGAGCTTGTTCAACAACAACATGAGACTAGGCAACATGGTCTACATGACTAGCTAAACGTACTCATTTGTGAGCAATAAACAAACATTGAGAACAATCATCAGGGTCTCAATCTTTGAAAAATTGAGCAAGTGAATGAATCCTAAGTTTGAGAATATGCTCACACCTAAAAGTAGACCATCAAGCACACCGAACAACCCTGGCAAATGCTTGTCTAACTGAAATAACAATTTAGAGTAGTCTCGACCCCTCAACTAGACGAATTCACAAAGAAAATCATTGATAAGTATTATCCTTTAACTCTTGAGATCATGATCATTAGTCTTCCAACCAAGTGTAAGAAGTGCCTCAATATCAATGACTCTAGATGTATTTAATTAAGTTCAATCTATTTCTTGACGAACCCGTTGTAGATTACGCTAACATGACTAACTCTGTAATAGTATTACAACTTGCAACACAATTTGATTGATTCATTTGAGATATTATCAACTATATCTACAACACAAATTATAGTTGGTAAACCAATGGAAACTAACTTGGTAGCATTGGAAACATAAGGAAAGAAGAAAAAAGTTACTTTGATAATACATGGACCACTTTGAAATCATTGACCTTCATCTAGCCATTACTACACACACAATGCTAACAAACTTACATCAAAGTCCTTTCTTTAACAACTTGTTTGTCAATCTACCAAAAGATAAGGATGAACTTCAAGAATGAGCAATGAGACACAACTATAGAAAATAATTTTAAGATGATAAAGAACACCCAATCCTCCTCTTCAAACATTGCACCATCATTTTCGGTGGTGTCAAAATAAGAATGAACGAGGAGGTACGAAAATCGAGACAACATCATACAAGAAGCATTCAACCTAAAGCTACTATCAATTCCATTAGGTCTTCCTTCTCCCGTAAATTTCAACTCGAAAAGAGATGCAAATACTATCAAAAGATCGAGCACATACCTAAATAATGTCAAGGTTGGAGATATCATCGTAGACAGAATGCCAATAATGATATAGGTTGAGAATGAAAAGGAGGAAGTAGAAGATACAACATGATGTTTGATGGTAGATTGTGCGTAAAGATCGTAGAAATCAAGATGACAACGAGAATTGATCCCCACTAAAGAGTAGAACCAACATGTTGATCAAATTTACTAAAATCAAGAGAAGTTCAAATTGGTCTTCAATAACAAAGTTGATGGATTCTTTAGCGACGAAAATTCAACCCTCAAAAGAAAAAGACACCTCTAAAATAAAAATAAAAAAAATATTATTGACCTTGTCTCACCAAAATGTTTTCATAAATTACTTTCACCCGTAAGAATTTCAATATATTTTTATTTTTATTTTTATTTACTCAATTATAAAATATAATTACTTTTGGACACAGTTAAATATATCAAAATAAATATATCAGTTAAATATATATATATATATATATATATATATATATATATATATATATATATAAATAAATATATATATTAAATATATATATATATATATATATATATATATATATATATATATATATATATATATATATATATATATATATATAATTGTCTATGATGATTTTTAATTTGACATAAAAATAACACTGATTTCTTTTTAATATCTTTAATATAACAATGTTAGACTAGGATCCAACAAATTTGTCTAAAAATTTCTATATTCACTATAACATTTCTGAACTATTATATTTTCTACTCAAATGAAAAATATATAATTTCATACTAATTAAAACATCACTTAAATTAATTTGATTTTTTATCCCATACAAAACAATATCTACATATATTTTTCCATGGTCGAATTATTTTATTTAACTTTTTCTCATGTTTTAGTGAATAATTAAGCACATAAATTATTGAATATTTGATGCAAACATCCGGTACATTAAACACTAGATATTTATAGAAGGCCAATAAAATTAATATCTTATATTACAAGCAATCAGAGCTCATTGATGGTTTTAGAAAAAAAAAGAAGAAGATGGATTGATTTAATTAATGCTTTACACGATGTTGAATAATCACAAATCCAAGAATATCATGTTGAATAATGCTTCACATTCAACAAAATCAATCATACCCACAAGTTCAATCTCATAAAGCAAAAATATTATGTTCTCATGTGTGCAAGGAAACCCATCAATCTCATTGACCACACTATACAACGAAAACTTGTAGTATCGTTGGAAAAATCTATTATCACAAAAATTTACAACCATTCCAACATATAAAGGTAAAGTCTTTTTCAAGTTGGGATAACTTACAAGATTTAGGTTGTATCAGCTTAGTACTTTCTTTATAGTTATCATCACCCTCTCTTTGATTGACCAGTGATTAAGAATGAATGTTTTATAGTGAAATGAATTACTTTTATTATAGAGTGGTGAGTTGAGTGCATGTGATTGAACATTTACAAATGATTTGATAATAGATTGATAATAAATAATGTAATAGAACCAACCAGTTAATGTAGATTTTAATAATAATAATAATAATAATAATATTATTATTATTATTATATTAAGAAATAAATTTAAACTTATTGTTTTCACTACTAAAAAAATTTATATTTTTTTTCAATTTTGTTTTGAAATTTTTTTCGTAAAAAATATTTACAAATTTTGTTATAAAAAAGATTTTGTAAAGAATTGTTACTAATTTTTTTGTAAAATATTTTGTATAAAATAATTTTCGTAATAAATTTTGTAAAAAATATTTATAAATTTTATAATTTTATAAAAAATAATTATTACGAAAAAATTACATGTGAATTAAAATTTTTAATAAAATTGATAAAAAATAATCTTTTCTTTGGTATCATTTTAACAAATTTACGAGAAATGTTTCATGAAAATTTATAGTAGTTTTTATATAAACGTACGTTATTGTCAGTTTAATCGTAACCTTCGGCACTTCTTTTATGCAAGAGATCATGTTAGGTATGTTAGGTTAATGATTGATGTGAAACTACATATTTTTATTTTATTAAAAGAATAAAATAAAAGCCTCGTACAACCACGTGTGAGAACTGCTAAACAATTCAGTATAACAATGGAAGAAGACATAGATCAAAACCTACATACAAGATTTTATAAAAACTTGAAAACTATAATCTCTTAGTATTGAAAGTAAAGTCAAAATAAAGAAAAAAAAATAGTGTATGCTAATATTCTTCTAAACTTTGGTGGTTTTTAATTGTATTTATCAAAATTTGTAAAGGTACTTTTTAGTTTTTACAAAAACATTTGTAGTTTGAGATGATTTTTGGTTCTAAGAATTAATTTTTTCTTCTAATTTTAATTTCAAAAATAAATTAGACTCAAGATTCACTATCATGTTTGAATTAATTTAAATATATATTGTATAAATGATATAATGTTAAAAACCATAATAATACTGATAAATGATATCAAATTTAAAAGTAAAATTAATTCTTCCTGCATATTCCAGTGACCTATTTGTGGGACTGAGATAACTTAGGATTCTCTCTATATAACATTTTCCCCTCTTTTATGTGTATGTGGGCAGCTTTTAAAGCTTTTGAATAGTTTGTCTGATATATGAGAAATTTCAATATCATTCTTCTGTTGTATGTCATTATCATAAATAATGTGATAGGTAGGTGCAATTTTACTTTATTAGACAGTATTTATAAAATAAAAAAACATATAATCTATTACGTAATTCAACATATTCATTCGTCATCAACATATAATCTATTACGTAATTGATTATTATTGTTTACATGTTTAAGCTTATAATATTTATATTGTAACTTGTTTTATTTAAGTTTGTTTAAAAAAATGGTTGAATGTAAGTCTAGATGGAACCATCAAATCAGTTAAATTTTATTATATTTTGTTAATCTATACTTTTATTTTATTTGTTAATAAACCTTTTAGTTCAAAGAGTAGTTTTAATTGTGTCATATTCTAGAAAATAACATTTTAAAAGTGAAGGTAATTTAATACAGTGAGACTAGATTATTGATTATTTTAGTATTAAATTTTTTAGTTTAAACAATTTTGTTATAAACGAGTTTCATTATTTTAAAACATGTAATTTCACTAGAAATCATTCTTTTAGAGTTCTTTGGATTCTCTTTAGGAGTTTTGTCTTTCTGGTGATCTGATTGAAAAATCAAGACCGTAAAATTGATCTTCTCGGCACACTCTTCAAGTTGGACCGATCAATTTATCTATTTACGTAAGTTGACTTTTTGCCCTCTTTTTGATCTATTTATATTTTTTATTGTATGTGAACTCTTTTCCGTTTGCATGCGTCGCTTTAATAATTAGTATGAGTCTCTACTGATTAATGATCATAAATGTATGTCCTTATTGTTCTTGTGATGTTTCTATGTGTAATAGAATTTTGAACTCATCAATATCAGAACTAAAATTTTCATTTATTTCTTTTTCAATGTAAATAACCATATTGTTTGCAAGAAAATAATCTTTCATTTTATTTTACAATCTTGTTTTGAAAATCTTCATTGTAGAAAATGATATGAAGAGTTAAAATAAGATAAATTAGATGATCAATCAAGTAAAATATTTTTAATTTCTTTGTTCTTGCAAAGAGTTGACATAATTCAATAATGGTTGATAAATTCATCAAATTTGAATGGTTAGGAGCATCAACAATGAAATGTTGGAAATTTTAAACTGATAATCTCTTTATCAATATACAGTAAACATTCATTTAAGTCCTAGTCATATTACAATGTAAAATATTAAGGATCATATAATTACAGTATGAAATATTAAGTGTTGAAAATTTGTGGAGATTGTTAAAATATGAGAGATATAAGAGATATGTTGCAAGAGGAACTTGTTATTTTATTTTTTTCCTATAATGTCTTTCTCTATCTATTTATACAATATATATATATATATATATATATATATATATATATAACAAAATGTAACATAATATACAGTCAAATGACTTTACATGTTTTTTTTCTTCTAAAAATAAAGTTACAAAATTATTTATTCAAGCATTTTTCCTTTCCAAATGCGGATTTAGGTGAGATGTAGACTTAAATGAGTGCGAACTTAATCAATTGTTCATTGTACCTGTTTTTTTTAAGTTTAAGACAAAAAATAATTTATCATAATTTAATAAAAAAATTGAGATGTAATTAATAAAAAATATACATGTGATAATCAAGCCACAATTAAAAATCGATTATAGAAAAAACACATAGTACATTATTTTTTCCCCTATATTCATACAAAATGAATATACAAAAGGCTTATGAGATAAAAAATAATGTTAACTATTAAACAAATACTTGAGTATCAAGTGAGAAAAGATAGAGTTATCTTTTTTTTATTATTATTTTAAGAATGAAAGAGAACAAATGAAAAATGAGAGCAAAAATAATATGTATGTGTCTAATTTCCATTTTTTCTTTAGAAACAAAAATAAAAAAATAAAAAATATAGTAATAAATATTTTTATCTTGTACATTTGAATTTATGTTTTGTTATTTATTAAACTTAAATATTGTGCTCTATAAAAGACATAGAAAGAAACTTAATTTAATTTTCATCAATTCTCAGTATACACTGCATATAATTTAAAAAAAAATGAAAATTTTAATATAATACATATAGTTTTAAAAATATTTTAAAAAAGTTTGGGGGAGGGGGGCATGGCCCCCTCTTGCCCCTTGTAAGATTCGTCTATGGATACAGCATCCTCTAGAGTTAGAGGTGTTTTGGTGTTTATAGAGATGTCTAAGCAAGATAACAGGTAAAAGAAGCTGATTTCATTGTTTTTAAGTTACAAACATGTTAGAATGTTAGAATTATAGATTGTATGATTGTACTATGATTGGTTGTTTTATCTGAACTATTGAATGATTTGTGATATGTTAAAACTATAATATCAAAGTGTTTAAATTTTGTTTGTATAGAAATGTTGATGTTTAGTACTGCAATTGAGGTCAATTGGTATTGATGTTTGTACTACACTTGATTTTGATGTTGGGTATTAGGCTCCCTTCCTATGTGGAGAAAAGACCCAAAATTTGAGAAGCTCATATCTCACTTAACCTAGTGGAGAGGAGGCTATAAAATAAAGAGAGAGGCAGAACAATAGAGTCAGAATACACTGAAAGCCCTAACACATAGAGGGAGAGGTAGAGGGAAAATTCTG
>Ga0214544_1000450_pt1 | contig 74639 bp, 29 predicted proteins | sample CNSS3metaG_FD_160074 | JGI IMG/M metagenome (GOLD analysis project Ga0214544, IMG submission 160074) | Root nodule microbial communities from cowpea collected in UCLA plant growth center, Los Angeles, California, USA - CNSS3 | ecosystem: Host-associated > Plants > Roots > Nodule | place: USA... | reverse complement strand
GGTGTATAGCGCGGAGGATCATTACCATATAGTACTTGTCAAGCTTTTTCTTCATTTCATCTAGAGAGTCGACTTCCAAGAACATTCGAAGTTCTTCCACAACAGCTTGAGCGTCATTCATGAATGAAATCATATCATGGTTAGTCATTTTCATAGATGCCAACTTGTTCGCCGAATCATAGAGGCGCTGGATATCATTTGCATAGATATTATGAGTTCGCTTCCAAAACGAGTGCCATGTTTTGAAGGCCCGTAGGGACATCAAAAGTCGTGGTTCCACAAACTGCCACAATAGAGCACATAGTTGGAAATCTGCTTGTTTCCACTGTTCAGCTTTTTCAGAAGGTACGTGGTTGCCATCTTTCTCAAGGTGGTCGTGATGTCCTTGACCGAGAAACCACATCTCGATGACAACGGACCAAGGTAGGTAATTTTGGCCATTTAGTTTCTCGGAAGTAATGCAGGGGCTTCCGGAGAATGAAATAGCACTCCCAGTACCTCCAGTGGCCATATCTGATCAAGAGAATAAACAAAAAGAGAGAGGATCTCGGAAAACAGTGAAACAGTGACGATTTTCGAATACCCTAGGGAGATTTCCACAGGGGGTGCTACTGGACTTCACCGGAACAGAGGTTTGAAGGTCAAAACAGGTAGAGGAGGCTCCGGCGACGGCTATGGAGGTGGCGTGACAACGAACCGACGACTGGATGACGACGCGTGGGCGGCACACGCCTGACTGCAGCGGAAAAAGATGACTCGCGTGGAGGCGAGTGGCGACGGCGCTACCTGCGACACTGGCGGGGTTGGCTGTCGCGCGGAGAGGTAGTCCAGATTCGGTGGTTTCTGGACGGAACTGCGTCGGTGGACGGTGGCGGACAGCGGCGGAGGACTGCAGACAGTGACGGACAATGTTGAAATGTTGTTTGACAGTGTCGGGTAGTTCAAAAACGAGGTTAAACGAACTTGGACAGCGGCGGTGACTAACGACGGTCAACCGCGGACAGCTATGACGGATGGTGGCAGACCAGATGAGACAGAAACCAGAGAGGGATCGACCCGCTCTGATACCAACTTAAGATTGAGACTTTAAAAATATGAGTAGTGGACTACTCGACCACTCTCCCTCTCTTCTATTTATAATGAAGCAAGTACATAGAATATGAAAAGACTGCTCTAAGATACTAGGCATGATTAGATACAGCAGTAGATACGGCAGTAGATAGTTTTCCACACTCAACACCCTATACATAGGGTTAATGATACAATAGGTAATAATTCTAACAGAACTCAAGAGTTCCTATTCAACTTCAAGTGATTGGAAAACCTATTTATCTTTCACCCACAAGACCAAATATTTTTTATATATTTAGAATGGTGAGCTAGTTTATGCACCACCCAAAAGAAAGACCCATGTAAAAACTTCACAAAGTTCCTCAATACTTGAAGTCAAACTCAGGAAGGAGGTTACTCTTCCAAAAGGAAGGCACTTTGGCCCTAAAAATATATATTGATGTTGATTATGTAAATTCTATCCTAAAAGAAAATCTACCTCTGTGTACTATTTGTTTCTTGGAGAAAGTTTGCAAACTTAGAGAAACAAAAAATAGGATAAAGTATCTCATTCTAGCGCAAAAGCTGAGTTTCGAGCTCTTGGTCAATGTATATGTGAAGAACTAAAGATGGAAATAGTTTTGTATGACCATAAAATCAAGGCAAACATTCCTATGCTATAATACTATGAGAATAAGTCGGTTATGACCATTGCCTATAATCTATTGAAGCAAGGCATGACCAAACATTTAAATTTAAATAGATTACACTCCATAGAAAATAATCTATAACATGAACTCTGTGGTTATAGCTCATGTCACTACAAGACTTCAGATAGTAGACATTTTGACTAAGGGGTTTCCTCATTGTAGATTCTAGGTTCTTGAAAACAAGACGAGAATGATTGATATTCATTTACCGACTTGAGGGAGAATGTTATAAAGAGTGGTTTATTAGGATTAATATCTTAATCTTTCTATTTATTTCAACATATTTTGTTTCATTGTTTTAGAGAGATTCATTGTTACACATGGAAGAACTAATAATGTAATTAGCATGGTTATTATCAATAAAATTATCTCTTGTTTTCCTGTGTAGTTCAAGTACTAAAGCTTCTGGGAGTTCTGTGTTGGGTTACATTGTTAGATATAAAACCATTCATAAGCTTTTGCCTAAAATTTTCAAGTTGTAAGATGAAGGCTCATCAATGGTTATATTACATTTGTATCTATCATATTTCATGTTGCATTCTATTATAAATGTATCTAATCACTTTCCTTTTCTATTTTGACTTTTAATATAATTCTAATTTTCTTTTCTGTATTTCATTACCCATAAATCTTTGAGGCCGCGTTGCTTTGCAAAAAAGTATCTCCTGTATTATTTGCACCTGATGTTGTTTTGTATATTACTATACTTTCATGTGCCTACTTACAGTGTGCAAATATTTTCTTCGTTTTAGCCCACTGATGAGGTGAAGAAATCCTTGGTTAAAGGTAAGCGGTCATCTGTTTGTACACCACATCCAAGACAACTAAAAGTGGGGAAATCCCCAGGAAATCTGTCTTCAAGCACTAATGACAAAAGGGAAAGGGATGATTCATTTTTTTCTCCCATAAAGGTTTCATCAACTAATGAAGTCAGTCCATTAGACAGAGGAAGGCCAAGAAGAAAAATGGAAAAACCAAAACCAATGACACAAGATTTGGTGGCGTCCAGAACTACTTTTAGCAGTCAACATAATAAACCCATTGCTTCACTCCCAGATGGTTCTTTTAGTCAAAAGGTTAATAATCTGTCATTTGTACTGTGTGGCATCAATTGATTTTTTTGTCTATATTAGGAAAGTAATTTTACTTTTGTTATCATAGGGAAAGCTTATCAATTGTCTGTCATCATATCAAATGAGGCGATGGTGCACTTTTGAGTGGTTTTATAGTGCTATTGATTACCCATGGTTTTCAAAGAGAGAGTTTGTGGAGTACTTAGACCATGTTGGATTGGGTCATGTTCCTAGATTGACTCGTATTGAGTGGGGCGTCATTAGAAGGTATTTAATTTGAAATGTTTAAATGCTACTTCATTCTACACTATCATTGCATTCATGATTAAGTGGGTGTTGGGGTTGATGAAAATTTCATATTAGCTCTTTTTAGCTTGTTTCATTGAACTTTTTGGTAAAGCTTATCAAAATAAGCACCTTTTAGACCATTTCAACAAAATTCATGGTTAAATTTATGATGCAAGCTCTGATATTATTGGAGCTTATTGGATAAGCATTTTAGTTGTTTACCCAAGTGCATCCAAGACTATTAGATATATGAAATCATTCATATACCTCCACTTGATGGCTTAACTTTCTGAGTTTAGTTTGTTAGTGACGTGGTATTAGAAGATTTATGATGAATTGTCATAAGTTTAATCTTTGCACCCAACATTCTTATAATTCTTATGATTTTGGGTTGAGTTGGTATTGGATAAATGACTTCATATACATGCTACTCTTACGCAGTTCTCTTGGCAGACCAAGAAGATTTTCAGAGCAATTTTTGACAGAAGAGAAGCATAAACTTCATGAATACCGGAAATCTGTTAGATCACATTATGCTGAAATTCTTGCTGGTACCAAGGAAGGTCTTCCTACTGATTTGGCCCAACCTTTAATTGTTGGGCAGCGTGTTATTGCTATTCATCCAAAGACAAGAGAGATTCATGATGGAAGTGTACTAATTGTCGATCATTGTAGGTATAGGGTTCAGTTTGACCAACCTGAACTTGGGGTTGAATTTGTCATGGTATGCTTTCTTCTCTTTTAACAAATGATAATGGGAGGAAGAAGGAAATGTAGTGGCTGCCTAAACTGTTGTTTTATTATTGTAGTTAAGACTACTTGAAAGAATATATATGAGGAAAAGAGCCTGAAAGTTCTTAATTTAGATATCTCTGCTGATTATATATAAGGATCAATGGCTTACAATAAAAGCTTAAGAAAAGAGAAAGAAATTTCCCATAGGATTCTAGGTTACGTATAGGTACATCTAAAAATAGATTTTGCTCAAAATATAATGTAAACTATTCTAACACTCTCCCTCGAGTCAAAGCCTACAAATTGTATTTCTAAGCTTGGAACATATATGTCGAATCTAAGCTCTGCTCAAGGATTTTCTCAAAAATATCTTGAAGCTGATCATTGGAACCAACAAACTCGGTGCAATTTTCCTTGGACAAAAGCTCTTGTCGAAAAGGATGACAGTCAATTCCTCGCCAATACATCCTTTGTTCTTGAATTTCATAAAACCTTTGTCAGAGAATTTTTTTATCCACACAAGTACACAAATGAGTGATGTCATTATCCTATATTTAGCTTTCAACAATTGGTTGAACAATTACATTATGTTTCTTGCTTTTTCAAGAAATAACATTCCCTCCAATGAAAATACAATATCAAGTGAAACATTTCTAGGAGACCATACCCAATTAACAACACAATATCCAGATATTTGGTTACTTCCCTTGACTTCATATAATAAACCTTGTCCTAGAGCCTTTTTCAAGTATTTGAGAATGTGAAACACAACATTCGAGTAATCAATGTGAGGAGTTTGCATAAATTAACTAGCCATTCAAACTGCAAAAATATATGATAGGCTTAGTAATAGTGAGGTAATAAGTTTTCCCTCAAGTCTTGTGTATCTCTTTGGATCTGAAAAGGGCTCACTTTGTCCTACCATTAATGTTTGGGGTTTGGACCCATAGGACTATCCAGTGGTCTACAATCAATCATCAATGTTTCTTTCGAGATTTCTAACATTTTTTTTGGAGAAATAAAAATATCTTCTCTTGATTGTGTTAGAATAAATGACCTTTTAGGATTTATTATTAGGTGCTTTGTACTTTGTGTTGATCCTAGTTTCCAGAAATTTCTTTTAGAATTCTCTTATGTTCATTGTAGCTGATGTATATGAAGATATTATAAATATGAAAGTCTTGAGAGGGGTTTACACACTCTCTCATATTCACTCTAAATCTCTATTCTTATTTCAAGTGATTGAGTCACTTCAATGCCTAGGAAGTATTTTAAGGCACCTTAGATCTTTGGTTTGAAAGTGTTTGCACAAATGTTACTTTAACTAAGCAATTTTTGGTTGCATCATTCCTTGAGATAATTATATAATCATCATACACAATTAAATAAACACATTTTCTAGGAGATGTATGAAAATAAAAGATTGAATGATCAATTTCATTTCCCTACATCTCAAGAAGCGTTGAAGGATAAGAATTAAGTTAAAGTCATCAATGAAAATGAGTGTCTTGGAAAAAATTTTGAGATGAGTAGACAAATGTGTAGGCAGTAAGCAAAAATTATGGAATTACTTTTCTTGATATCAAAAAGAAACAATACATTGGTATTTAAAGGAAAAACAAAATTAATAAATGCACATAAAGACTCTAAATCAGGAGCAAATCTACGCAATAAACTCTTAATTCCAATCCTTTAATTTCAACAGTTCGAGATTGTTGACAAGACACAAGATAAAAAGGTTATGGGATGCAAGTAGGTTTATAATGTAAAGTATCTGTTATGCACCACATGCCAGAGAAGACCAAAAACAATGAGAAAAAAGAGTGCAACTTTGGTTGGGAATCACACCTATTGAGGACAAACAAACAGAACTGTGAATTAACGTCTTGTCTTAATATGCTATGCAAAATTCCATTATGTTCTACTAGTGGGGAGGTAGAAGTTCTAGCATAAGGCAATAATGAGGCAATTACAAGTTAGTTAGAAGCACAAGAACTTTTGTCTTACTGTACAAAATAGTTTAACAAAAAGTATGATCATTCATACATCAGCTAACAAGATAACAACCACTAGACAATCTAACAAAATAAACGATGCTAATAAACCACGTGTTCTATCAGATGATCTAAGCTATTAGAGTTCTTATGGAACAGAACCATAGGTTTAGGAGTGATGAAAGTAGTTTTGCAATGAATAAGGGTCAATACGGTAGACCTGTGGTGAAACTCAGTTTTAGCCCACTCTAGACCTGACATAACATATGCTGTGAGTGTGGTCATCCAGTACATGCATGATCTAGGAGAGCAATAATGCACGTTGTAAACAAAATCCTTAAATATTTGAAGACAAGCTTGAGATGGGTTTATTGTTTAAGAATAATGGAAAGCTAAATATGGAGGTGTATACTGAAGCATATTGTGTAGGGTTTGTTACTAATAGGAGTCCAATTCAAGATATTGCACATTCTTGGATGGAAACTTCATGACTTGGAGAAGTAAAAAACAAAATGTAGTTGCAAGGTCCAATGCAATGGTTGAATTCTGAGCTTTGATGCAAGCGGAGTGTGAATTGTTATGATTGAAAATAATCTTAAAGTGAAATGTGAAGAACCTATGATTCTCTATTTTGATGATAAATCACCTATTAAGATTGTTCACAATTGAGTTAAGCATGATAGAACCAAACACTTCATTAAAAAATTCTGGACAATGACCTTGTCACTACTTCCTACATCACATCATGACTTCAGCTAGCACATTTGTTTGAAAAAAGTCTTCACATAGGACAATTTCATGATCTTACATGCAGCCTGGAAATGATAGATATTCACTCATCAATTTGAGGGGGAGTGTTGACTTATTAAAAAATATTATGTTGAGTCACTAGTAGTTACTAACAATCATTGTAACTACAATTGAGATATTGTAGGGATTCAAGAAATTGTTGCAATCATTTCTACGCGGTGGTAAAGTTCCATATATATATTGTTAGAAGTGGACTTTAAGTCTAACTCAACCTCACAAAACCGGCTTGTAAGGTGAGGATTGCACCCACTTATATATTGTGAATTGGCCTTATCTCTAGTCGATGTGCGACTTCCAACATACCCCATCAAATCGAGGTATATTCATCTCGTGAGTGGAACTAGAAATTAGTGAGTGGTCCGTTAGCAGTTTGATAACGGGTGGAACAAAATGTCCAAAAAAGTTCGTTAGGATAGGCTCTAACTTGGCTTTGATACCATGTTAGAAGTGGGCTTTTAAGTCTAACTCAACCCCACAAAACCAGCTTGTAAGGTGAGGATTGCACCCACTTATATATTGTGAATTGGTCTTATCTCTAGACGATGTGGAACTTCCAATATATATATATATATATATATGTATATATATATACATATATATATATACATATATATATATATATATATATGTATATATATATATATATATATATATACATATATATATATATATATATATATGTATGTATGTATATGTATGCATGTATGTATGTACGGGCTAAAATCAATTAAACCAGATTTTTTTTTCTCACATAAGCTTTTCAAGTTTTATCTTTTTATTTGTCATTCGATCTTAGGATCTTGCAATCCTTCCTATTATCTGGTGTTGTTATCTCTGAAAATTTGAGTAGGATCCTGATTTTAATAACCTTAGAAGGAATTGTTACTCTACTAGCCAATCAGAACAGAGTTCATTGTTGTCGTTTTGTTTTTGAATATCTGCAAGATAGTATGACCACTTCACAATTCTCTGTCAATAGCATAATTTGACACATTTTTGTATCTCAGGATGTTGACTGCATGCCTTTGTATCCACTTGAAAATATGCCTACATCTCTGATACAACACAATACCTCTTCCGCCCAAATTAACGAGAACTTTGTTGAGCTCAAGCCTAATGGAAAAATGAAACAGAGAAAGGTTGCTGGGCACACAATATTGTCCCCCGGCGAGAACTCAGATACCAGTAAAAGTCTTCATATATCACCCACTCTGCATGGACCTGGCGCTTTATCAAAACAGGTACAAATTTGTTTTGAGATGGATTTTAATTCTGTATTGTGATGATAATTTGATTTTCTTAATGCTGTAAATTGCACATTAGTTCAGTTATCAGTGGCCGAGCTAGACCGTTAGAAATTTAGAAATATCATTCTATAAAGGAGGGCTAGTTCAGAAAAATAAAATAAATAATAGAATAGTTTCCTTAAAAGATCGTGTATGGTACAAGATTTAAAGGAATATACAAATTGAAGAAGGCTACTGACTTGCTGTCGAAGAACAAGGCCCTGCCTCGGAGCTTGATATTTATCACAAAACATTTTCCAACGGATCATTTGGGACTTAATTTTTGCCTTATAATATTCTTGTTCAATCGTTCTGATTTCTTAACTCCGCTGGACATGAAGCTCTTTCAACTTTTTTGTGCACCAGTCAGTGAAACAAATAAACGATTGTGGTAAAAAAATAGGAATATTGCTTTATCATAATTTAGGCGTATATTCTCCAAACGCATGTATGAGCATTCTGAACTTAAGGAAGAATGGGTGCACCTGAAGCTTTTTGGAGGAATCTAAGAAACATTATTGAGTGCAATAATGATTCTGGAGAGAAGGATCCTGTTTTGTTACTTCAAATGGCAACTCATGGTTGGAATGTATCTATCTTGAATTAACACTCTCAAAGTCTCTACCTCCTTGCTTAAAGTTCGCAAACCCAAAACAGATTCCGAGTTCTCAGAGAGACCGGTGAGGAAAACAAAAAGGGGGAACTCAAATTATACTTTTCTAATGTTTTTATTGAATTACGGAGACGTAATAGAAAATCCTTTATCCAGGAGTTTCTATTTATTAATAGAGTTAATGCTCCATTCCCAACTGCTAACAATTGAATACACCCTCCTATTATCTAATATGCTAATTTACTCTCAGGCCTCATCACTTGATGAGTTCTCATAGGATTCTACATTATTTAAGGCCTGGTTTTCACAGCCCTCCACTACCCCCCCACCTAAAAAACGCTTTTGTATCAATGTACCAGGACAACTCCAAAGTTAGAAATATAATTATTTTTCATTTTATTTCATAATGATCCCTGTGTAGTTTTCTAGCCTTATATTTTTCCCTTCAATTCATAGGTTTTTTCTTCAAGCTCCAAACCACAACCAAAATTTGTGTGCAGCGAGATTGGTAATCCGCAACTACCATCAAGTTCTCAACCTTCCCTTCTTGAACATGTACATTCAAAAGAAGCTGACACATTGGCTATTTCAGATTTGAATCGTGCTCTAGACAAAAAGGTGTTTCCCAATTCATATGTCTAGAAAATATCTTTCTTTCAAGTATTCCTTTCTAAAATGAGTTTTGATCTGTTGATTTTGAACTTTTAGGAACTTATATTATCTGAACTGAAGCACATGAATGATGGGATATCAGAGAGCCAGAAATATGGAGACAACTTGGTAAAGGATTCAGAACTTTTTAAGAGGAATTACGCATCAGTACTAAAGCAATTAACTGAAGCAAATGAACAGGCACGAATCTTCAATTGTTTTTCATCCTTACAACTTCTCATTCCAGTAATTTACAATTGTGTGAATGTATTGCACTTTTGCAGGTTTCCTCTGCCTTGTTTTGCTTGAGGCAACGCAACACATATCAAGCAAGCTCCTCTGTTTTTTCATTAAAGCCCATGGCAAATTTTGATGATCCTAGTGGTCAGGCGAGCTCTTCCAATTGTTCAGCTTGCCACATCCAAGAATCAATATCTCAAAGTCATATTGCTGAAATTGTTGAAAGTTCTAGAAGAAAAGCGCGGACAATGGTTGTTCAAGCTTCTCAGGTATAGAAAGGCAGCTAATTGCATCTACTTAAATTAGTAAATGCAACATTCGGAATAAATTATGTTACAAACTAAAAGAACACAGCACTTAACAAAGTTATATATAGAGTGATATTTACTGTTCGTGCCAAATAGTTGATCTTCCAGTTTTCTCATTTTTATATTAACATGAATTGCATACACTGCATAGTACAGTCACTGCTGTGTCACCATCTATAAAAGGTCATTACATCTCCCTTTAGTCAATATGTAGTGAAGTTTCTGAAAAAATATTCATGAAAATGTTCCTGCTGACAGAGATCTATTTAGGCCTCGGTTTTATGATAAGATTCTTTGTTGATGTTTTCCTTGATGCACCTTACAAGTAAATAAACTAATAACATGACATTTTCACAGGATATCATTTTCAGTTTTCTTGCTGACTATATTCTAGTGATGTACTTATAAATTCTCATAAAAACCATTGCAGGCAATGTCAAATTTAAGAACGACAGAAAGAATTGAGGATGCTATAAATTTTATCAATAACCAGCTTTCAGTGGACGAACCTACTGCTGCTTCAGCCACAACTTTTCCGCCTGCAGATCCTTTTTCTCTGGCTTCTCAGGATCAATTGGCTGCCAGCGTATTAAATCCCTTGACAAGTTGTCATGTACAAGATGCTGAACTCAACAGTTCACCTGACCAAAATGAAATGAAAATTCCCTCAGAACTCATATCTCATTGCCTAGCTACGTTGTTCATGATTCAGGTAAATCACATTCCACTGAATTTGGATTTTACTTTCATGATTTTCATTGTCAATCTCCCCTCAGTATTTTCAGTTGCTTAGTCATTTGAACTTGTGGTAGTTCAACAAAACCTGACCTTATGCCAAACACTAACTATTTTATGGACAATTTCTATGGTGCTTTTTTTTCATATAAAAAAAATATATAATTAAACAGTATCATGGTATTTTACATTTCGCTGTTTATTTATTTTGTTATGGGAAATTACCAGTTTATGTTCAAGGCAATCTTCTCCATAAGACAGGGCCATTTGCATGACTTGAAACTGCCTTATTTTTTTTTTTTTAAAGTTATCACTAAATTTTGAACCACAGTAAATAAAAGCTTTTAAGAGGGGCTACAGAATATGGCTGTTATTGTAAATAATTGTTTCTATCAAAGTATCAACACTATCAACTTAATTTGTTGCCTTCAATTATTTAGGATGACTAATATTTACTCACTTTTTGTTGTAAAATTATTTTCCTGTACCATCTTGGTTAAAGAATATAAACCTAGGCTGAATACGTAGTGGCAAAATAAACACCAAGGTGCAAATAGCAGCATTCTGACAATGCCATATTTTACTTCTCAGATCTCTCTACAAATATGTTGTCATGACTAATTATTATAAAAGCTTAAGTTGTTTGGTGAAGATGCGGTAATGGTTTATCTAACCTCCTCTTGCACAAGAGGCCTTTGGGCTCAGTTGTAAAACACACCCAAGTTTTTTGTTGAAAAACCATTATTTAGAATTGGAGCAGTATCAAAGTCTAGACCACTTGGTCATAGAGCTTTCATACAATGTCATGGGCCAATACCAATTAACCTAAAAGCTTAAGCTATTAGGTTAAAAAACATGAATGGGTTTATTGATCGTATAAGTGTCATATTTAAATCAGGAAAGGTTATACCTATATTTGTGGTGCACTTTTAAATGCTAAATTGAATTTAATTCCACTTGTTATCTAAGTCTCAGGAAGAAAAGAAATAGGTAGAAGTTATCATTTATTTTACAACATTGGAGTTTCTTTAATATCTAGTATTGAAACTTTTAAACTTCAACTTCTCTTCAATTTAATATTCTATTTGTTGAGCATTTAATATCTAGTATGATGAATTCAGTGTCTTTAGACCATATCGGAGCTATTCAATTTATAGGTGAGAAAACATAATTACATAATACTCAATTACTTATTTTAGGCTAATAATATAAATATAGAATCAGTTTAATTGATCATATTATCAACAGTTACTATGTCTATAGGATTCTAACTTATTTACGAGATTAACAGTTCCTCTTGGATAAGCAAATAAGTTGAAGCATATAGGTCATATCCACCATGTTTCTTTTTGTTGGTTACGAGAGTGACAAGATAAGAATGCACAACTAAAATAAAAGATGAAAATAAGAGCAAACAGACAATAGGCAATAATGTAATTTTACTAAAGGAAAAAAAATACATACTCTTCTCTTTAACTCACCCTCTCTTGGGAATAGAAAAAATAACTACATGAAGAACTCTATAGAGAAATTAATTTTCTCTCTTAATTTTTCTCAAACACTAAAGCAATAGTAAAGAAAAGGAAGAGATTTTCATTCATCCAACTAAGTAAACATTGTGTTCCTTTTATAACATGGAAATAAGCACCAAAGTAAATTTTCTCGACATGTGACTTCTCTTTTCACATACTCCCATTTGTGGATAAATAGTTCGATAATAGGTGGCACAATAGGTCTGGTAAATTCCATTAGAATAGGCTGATACCATGTTTAGAGGAGAGAAACTCATAAGGGATATAATGAATTGTGTTTAGACCACAATGGAGCCATTCGATTTATAGGGAAGAAAACATAGATACTAATTATTCATGTACCCTATTGTAGGCTAGTAATATACATATAGAACCAATCTAATTGATCTTAGTATCAACCGCGTTGCTATATCTTTAAGATTCTAACACTGTAAACTTTTTCCCTACTAAGTCTGTTCACAAATTGTTTTCTATTCAATAAAAGGACTGTAATACAGTTGGTCAGTGTCTCTTATTCATAAAGCAATTAAATAGGGACACCATTCTCTAAGGTTGCTTTATCTAAATGCTCATGATAAAAAAAAGATAAAGTGTAGAGTAATAGAATTGGTACATTTTAATGAAATATTCAAAATAAATGATTAGATCAGTTGTCCAATTGAAGACCTTTTACCTGTACAATTAACCTATTTTTTGGAAAAACAAAATGCAGAAGTGTACAGAACGACAATTTCCCCCAGCAGATGTCGCTCAGGTACTAGATTCTGCTGTCACCAGTTTGCAGCCATTATGTTCAAAGAATATTCCAATATATGGTGAGATACAGAAATGCATGGGTATTATAAGAAATCAGATATTGGCACTCATACCTACATAACTGGGACGCTTTCCTTTGTTGTTTGTAAATGTGCAATACTTGGGTATATGGGTGGTTTAACTCTTGCTGACGTGATCTCTGTGGAGGCTCGTGTGACATACATACCTACACTGGGACCCTGATATTTCGTTTTAACATTTGAAGGAGGGAAACTATTTATGTACTGTTAATACTATTGTAACAGGCAGAAAAGGGAAGATTATGCATCTTATTCTCTTTTCAGATGTACATATTTTTGAAAATCAAATTATAGTGAGGGACTAGCATGTAGCATGTCTTGTTAAGACCAGTATTGTGTTTGTCAATCATGTAAACGCCAAGAGATGTGTGCATGCTAGTGCCAAATGTGAACAACTTAGTGTATATTCCTACACTGTAATTGTAATCTTAATGTTCTCTTCTTTTCTTTTCTTTTTCACTATCTTGATGCTTTTAATATCTGGAATCCATATTGATAACAGTTCATGCGTTACTGCAGTATATGATTTGGAACGGTATTGGTAACATTTTGTCCCTGCCCTATTATGCTGGGATTTAAATCTTGTGCGATTCTTTTTAACATACGCATTACCTGCTCTATTCTGTGACTTTCGAAATATTATTCCGGGTTTCCTTTGAAATGAAATTGAGTTCAAATCAAATTTAGTTCAAATATTATTACTAACTCTTAAACCGAGCAAAACTGTACTGTGCAGCATCCAACCTATCCTGTTAAGGCTATTTTTATTTACCCTAATGAATTGATTAAAGATCATTGTTTTACGGTGTGCATCATGTACTGCTATTAAAGATCATTGTTTTTCTTACATTCCGACTCTGGAAATATTTTTGTTCTGTCAAGAATAGGCACCGAATAAATAAATTTCATTTCTTAAATTAAGTCCCAACGAAGAAGAAATTGACGCATTGATTTTCTTACATTTTTCATTCATTACCACCAACTCTGTTACCCTTTCGTCCATTGAAAAAAGAAAAACCACATTCGCTTAGGGTTGGGAATGAGGAAAAAACATAATATATTTGCCCATCACCACTCCACAAAAAGGATAGTTAACAAATGCTATTTCTCGAACTAAAGCTAGTCAACAAAAAATAGTATTTGGAATATTGGTCCTCCCATAATTTTTCCCCCGAAATTTGTCACTGGACAATATATGAAACGATTACACAGATTGTGCACTCCCCTTTGCCTGTATCCATATGAGGAAGACAACATATTTGAACATAATATGAGTGGGGAAAGATGAATAAATTTGGGGCAATCAGGCTAAAATTTACAGGCCTCTTTCTCTAGCCTAAAATCTTAAAACAAGGCAATGAAGCAAGAGGCCAAACCAATTGTATTTCAATGAAATAAAGATGAAATCACCGTGTAAAAGCTCTGGAATCTCTTCTTAGTGCCTGTGGCTGGGCCGATGATGGTTGCCTGACTATATGCATAAGTGTCATGACCACCACACTGTCTGTCAAACTTGTTTGGTCACCAACAATCCAAACTAACCAAGGAAGAACTTGAATATGTCACTCAGTGATATGATGCCTTCTACCCTCTTGCTTCCCGCTTCCACAATCACTAGCCGCCTCACACCTGCATTCAATGAAGTCTAGTTAAACTATAACTCAAAACACAAAGTGCCTTTCATCTCATAAAGGCCAAACAAACGTACCTGGTTGTGACAAACGTTCCATCACTTTATGCAGAGAATCAGTCCGCAAACACATCTGACATCTTTGACTTCTCGGTTCGAAAGAACTGTAAAAATCCTGCCCCAATTGCAATGCCTGCAAAAATACACCAACTTAGGTACTATCTTCATCAACAGTTAAAGATGCAGGCTTTCTCCCTTATTCTTAAACTGATTTAACAATTAACATCCACCAAAATTATACAAGGAAATACTGGAACAAAAGGTAAACAACTTCAATTTTTCATCCCTAAAATGTGACAGTGTAAAGGAATCCAAACAATGGGAAGAAACCAAGTGACTTTCAGGAGATAGAAATACAAATAAATAGCAAAATCCTTATAACTGGCATTAGCAACGAATTAAGAGGTTTGATGACAAATTGGATAGAAGAGTCCGTTTTTCCCATTTAAAAGAAATACAGCGGCAATCCTAATTCAAATCAGCCACTAAGAGCAATAGTGATTATCCTATTAAAATCAGCATTTTTCTTGACAGCTTAAACAATCAGCTTTTAGCTTCTGCTAAAAGTATTCTCACTAGGTGTGGCCTAAGGTGAAGGTGGATTTACATCAGCACAATCAGGAACCGAACATTGAAAATTACAAATTGGAAATAAATGAAAGATTTCATTGAATTGAACGTCACACTCAACACAAGTCATATCATCCAACTTCTCCCAAAATTGAGCTAAGTTGATTTTAGCTCACGGGAGATTCCCAATTTATTTTAATTTCTTATTTTCTTCTTTATAAGTGTTTATAGATAAGTCTTAAAAAAGAAGTTCCTTCATCATTTTTCTCCTTTACTACTAATTCATCCTCATTAACTAAAACTCACTTCTTATCCATATATCACATTTTTGGGAAGGCCCCTCATTTTGATCACCAAAATGCTACAAGAAAACTAGTACAATTTGACCTGGATTATTATTGCCGGTATCTGTAATTCATCTGCCTAATTAATTCTTCATGACAGGTTCCAACAAATGGATACATTACCAAACATTCAAAGGATAAGTTCATTTGAAGTTCACACAAGACTTGGTAGAAAAATAAACATAGGAGAAAGTAACTCTTTATTGGTAAAGTGAATGCCTATTTTCACTATGTACACATTAATTCATTGGTGCATATTAACTTTCAACACCAAACAGAACGATATCGAACCTCTGCATCAACAGCACTACTATGCTACCATTCTGAATAAAAGCAATCTAGTTCCATGTAAGACTTTACTTTACCAATTAGCATCACATCAAGCTCTATATCTCTTTAACAGCCAATAATCAAGCAAAAGAAACAAATGATCAACTATCATTTTTGAGATGAGAAACGTTTAAAAAATTATGGATATTACACAACTTCAAAAGTAGGGAAAAACACAATTAAAGTATCTTAGTTCTAGATGCTCTTTGTAGTGCTGCCTAAATTTAGAGAGGAATAACTGATTTAACTAAATTCTCAACATCATCCTCATGCAATTAGTGTCATGCAGTCCGCAAAACTACCTAACCAGAAAAAATGAACTGTTCATATTTCTATTTTTTTTATTTTCATGAATTGTCAACAGAAGTTTTAAGGAAAAAAGCTTACCTGATGAACCGTCATTTCATCAAGATTAATATGTGTATATGTTCTGTCCTTTGCCAAAGCTGTTATATCACTGTAAAAACAAGGAGGGGAGGAAAAGTGAAAACTGGACAAGTGCCTCTAAACATTGAACTGTTGGTAGGACAATTTAATGATTGGACCATAGATTAATTCCGAGTATCTCAAACAAGGCATCAATAAGTGTACTGACAAGAATAAAAACAACTAACCTTCGACAATATATATCCAGTAATGAGTCACTGTCATCAACTATTGGTATTGAACTTACTTGAGCTACAAAACAAAGAACAAGATGTTATATTAGCATAAGCAAACACCTCTATCAAAGGTCATTTCTTTAAATCAGAAAATGGATCATCCTTACTTTTTTATTTATTCTAAACATTTATCTTGTATTTATTGTTTAATTACACTTGAAAACAACCCTTCTTCTAAAAACGGAGTACCCTCTACCATCAACTCAATGCCTCAAAAAAATAATAGGATACCAATTTCTTTTGTACAATATGTTCAAAGTTAGACAAAGAAATCACACCTTGAACTAATAAGTTTAGGGCTGAAGTAAGTGAAGCATTTGGTCTCAACATTGCTAGAGGCTGGCAATTTGTCTCCCCAATTTTGGGCACCCACGTACCCACAGGGATTGCACAGATTGGAAGTTGAAGTATGGGCAATGAACTAGAACAATTCCTAAAATACCTGCAAATGCCTGAGAAACCAATTTGGTAAGAATCAGCCAAATCTGAACAAACATACATATAAAGAAAGTTCGGGAAAAAAACTTACATTTAAGGATTCCTGAAAGTGAAGCAAGATGTAGCAGCTGGGGAAATGAGTCATCTTCAGAAGATGAATGAATAATTGGAACTGTTGAAATTCCATTTTGCAGGATCTTCAGAGCAATCTCTTTCAGATTATCATATGGCCCTGCCTGCATAAATGAAAACAATCAATGTATAATGGTCAGAATGAAAACAAGTATCATCATATAAAAGTAGAATTACACAATAAAGGCATTCACATATCAATGACAGGAAAAGCCAACATAAAATACTTACACGGATAAAACCCTGTGTAAATGCTGTCCATTTTCCTTCTTTCCAAGCTGATATGGTATGTGTTTCAAGCTCCTCTTCGGTCAGATTGGACCCATGATTTCCAAGCTGAGAAAAGGACCAAGTTTTAACAAGCATTACGAAATACTGAAGACAGATGGAGTGCAATTCCCTAAATTTCTATTTTTAGAAAAAAAATAAGATAAGAAATATTTTCTGTTATGAAATTTCTCCCTTCGTTATTTAAAATGTGAATGATTAACAGAAGAGTTAAATTACTTACATCATGTGTTACTACTCAGTCAAAATTATTTTTACACTCATAATTTTTATAATTTAAATTTATAACTTAATTCAACATAGTCTTAAAAGAAATTGGTTTTAAAATTCAGTACATGTCTAAATTATATATTTATAGAGATAATTAATTAACTAAACAATTATAATTTGTTAATTAGATATGTTTATAATTTGAGATAGTATATAAGAATTCAAAAAATACATTAAGTTTATTTCAAAAAATTATATACAATTCTGTCAAACCGGTAAGTTGTCATTTAAATATGATTTAGATTATGTCATTTTGGTCCGTCTCAGAGAATCAAACAAAACATAGGATGATACTATTCTTATCCTTTTACATCTGGTTTTGTTTTCCAGTGAATATTAAACAAAAGATTACAGTTACCTAGTTCATAACCTATCCAACTCTAATCAAGCTCCCTTGTCCTATTCCTATCCTTTTTCATCCCCTTAATGTCCACCAAATGGACCGTATTAAAAGGTTTCTTACAGGAATTTGAGCAATACAAAGGTTAGAAATTCTTAGAAGACAGACCAAATTCAAATTTTGAAGTTGCTTCTTTAAAACTAGAAGATGAATGTTATAGTAACTCCGTAATGTATTGTTTACGCAAATAACATACATTATCTATTGATCACTTATTCATCGTCAATTGCTCAAATATATTCAGATTCTTCTGTTTATTTTTTTTGTTTTTGTAATTAGGTCTGGCCATTTATTTGATAGAGCTTGCCATGGGGCAAGGCTGGAGATACAGTTCTTCCAAGAAGATGGTTGAACTTAGTTCTTGCAAGAAGATGGTTGAACTTAACACACAAGTATACAATCGGACTAAATTAAAGGAATATGAAGCAATAGGTCTACCTTTCATGAAAAGAATAAACTATAATTCTATAACCAAGCAATAAATATTTCTCTTTGGTTTTCTAATTCATTTTTTATGTTCTTCATACCAGTTTCTGTAATTTGTCGTACAGCTTGTATATATTGATATTAGCCTTTCCAAGTTATTTTAAGTGTAATACAAACCATGACGACAAGAGCTTTGCTACCAAAAATATGCCAATAGAATGGGCTAATATAGTCTTGTACTTGACATACCTCTCTTAAAATTAAAATAAAATCCAAGGCACTAAGAACTCCAACAAACTGCCCCTTGCAGATGTCCCAAAGAGGAGCCATGGGAATTCCCTGTAAAATTACTCGATTCATATAAGTTGTATGAACAAACTACTAATCAGCAACAGAAAAAACATACAGTAATACTACAGATGAATATGCTAGAGCATAAAATGAAAGATGCAAAAGACTCAGACATTGTCAAAGCAAGAGATTTTGAAACAACCTCTCAAATTCAGCAAAAGGATTCAAAAGCATACAAGTTATTTCCAGCCTATTTACCAGGGAAAGAAAGGAAGTAACATGCAGTATCCAGTATTCAAACAGATTTTTAGCATAATCACTCAATATATTTGAAAACTCAATATAAAAATTTTAGTCCAGGCAAAAAGATACCTGCTCATGCAGTATGTGGAATGCCTGTTTCACAGGCAGCTCGACATCCAAGGTAACAACCTGTGGCCAGATGTCCCTAAGTTAGTAAATTATGTAACTCTAGATGGAAAGTCACAAAAATAAGGGGTTGATGGTAAAAGTTCCAAACCTTGCCTGACTCAGGAAGTAATTCATACGCTGTGCACGAAGATAGGAATGAAGAAATACGCTGACGAGAGGTCTGTACATCAGCATCTGATATTCTTGGTAACAACACATTACTTAATGTACCATCTGTCAATCGGACCTGAACAATGAATTTTCATAAGCAAGGAAACGAAAATCTTAATATATAGCAATAATAAAGGTGATATGATGTTTTGGTAAAGACTTTCTTAGACTAAATTACCCTTCAACGGTTGGCTCCATAAACTACTACTTCTCTCCCACTTCCACATATTCTATTCAGTCTCTTTACTCTCTCTCTCTTTTCCATTCATCCCACTCCCCAAAGCACTGACTATCCTAAACTTTCTAAGATGTGGGCAAACATTTACACCAAAAAGATATCACTTTATGTCAAACCTAGATAAATGAGCATTGTAGAATTGAAAGACATTAAAATAATGGATCTAGGAGTTCCAAAAGGAGTTACAATACAATCTTTAGATAGATATCAGTATGAATACCATTGTCAAAGTACCAAGTACAACTCCACCGGCCAGTATGCAAAGATAAGATATGCTCATAACAACATTAACAACTGTCAAAGTATGAGTAATGTTTACCATGCGTCGAAAAGCCTCGTTATCCACATCCATGTTAGATCCAGAAACTATCTCTGGAGTTAAAACAGGTACAAAATTAGGATCAGTAGCCAATAAAACGGTATTAACTATCCCATATTCTCCAGATAAACAAGGTTGATGCTCATCATGCCGCCATTCCCCATCAACATAAAACTTGTACTGCATTCAAATAACTATGTAATAAGTATCTAGCCACCAAGAATAAATGTCAAACATTTTATTCCCATGACACCATTCATAAACAAACTTCAATCGGAAAAAAAAGGGCTGTATCTCAAAAAACATTCATTGAGAAAATCAAACATCACAAAACAAAATCTCAAAAAAGACTAAGATTGTGAATAGATCTTGCCCTAAACCTCTAGAAATAACTGCACCAAATAACATTTCTCTTATGCTGTCTATAAAGTATTGTCATTAACACATAGCTCAGTGCCAAATGAACATTTTGCCACCAAAACAAAAATTATAAACAATAGACCACAAAAATTATGAAGTGAACAAAACTTGTTAGTCAGACACTATAAAATGACCTGATGATAGCCAGGAGCCAAGCTATGAATGACTTGAAAAACAGTTGGGCAGCCTTCCACTGGCGACATTTGTAGAAGTTCAGACCACCTGGAAAGTGACACGAATCCCACGAGAACCAACACAACAAAATCAGAACAAAGTGGAGCCCTTTTCACCAAATGGATGATGATTGCAGAAGGATTAAGGTGTGTTAATCAGCAAAAGACTCACCGTGTGAAAGAACCGCTAAGATACACACTTCTTCCCCCATATGGCCACACAAACCGCATGGGAATTAGCACAGGCCCTGCCACACCACCAGCATCCCTAGCAGAATCCACGCTTGGACTGAACATTTTGCCTCCAAATTCAGAGTGCTAAACTGATAAGACCCTCCAAGAACAACACTTCATTGCATCATGCCACCTTGTTCAATTCGTATAGTGAATGCAGCTCCAATTCAATGCACTAAGAAGCCAACAAGAAATAAAAACGAGAGAGAGAAAAGGCAGAATTCATCCAAATCAAAATCCTGTCGGGGAAAATAAAAAGTTAAAATTTTGATGCTTTGTTTCACGAAAAAATGTAAAACAGCCAGTGCCCATAGCTCACTGCAACAGAACCAAATAGAAATTTGAAGAAGGTACGAAAATCGACACCACAAATTGCATGCAACAAACCCATTGACTAACAGACACAAAACCCTAACCCTAAATCGAAAGAAACGTACCAAATCGAGCCTTGAACGTCCACGAATTTAAGAATTTCTGGAGAAAAAAAATGCTTAGAAGAAAAAAAAAAGAAAAAAAAATATAGAAACCCTATTGAAACATAAGAGGAAACAGGCTGAGAAAATCGAAGATGAGTGAGCTAGGAAAGAATCCAACCGTGAAAAAAAAAAAACCAAAAAAGACGAAACCTTGAAATAGATGCTGAAAATTTATCACTGAAGCCAAAAACAAAAAATTGATGTTAATTTAATCGGAACATAAAGAGAGGAACAGGGTCAATGAATTATGATTTATGATCTGCTGCTGACTAATCATTGTTAGAGAGGAAAAAGAATTTGTTTTAATTATAATAATAATAATAATTACTATTATTATAATATATATATAATAATTATAATAATAATAAAATGTAAACATGCATGAGTTTAAACATATCTAGAGAAGTAATTTTTAATTAAAAGATGACATGTTAATTAATGTTTTAAGAGATTAATCATCAGTCAATAAATCACTTAATTTTCAAAACATAATTAATGAGATGCAAAACTGCTATAACATCAGTACATCTAAACTAAATTCTTGGATACAGGTATATAATCAACTTATTAGTTTTATAATAAAAAATACTTAATATCCTTCATACTTAGTTTAAGGTTATACGATTATTTACATTAAAAAAATATATATTAAGCAAGTATGCACAGATTTGCATTAATGGGTGGAAGAATGGGAAAATTTGTGAGATAAACAAATTTACCCTGAGAATATTATATCACATACTGTAATTGAAAATTACATGTCCTTCTATTTATAATTAACTGTGATTTTAATCTATGTTTTCAGAATATATAGTAAATTTTTGTTATAATTTAAATATAGGTCTTTTTACTTGTGTGAATTAAATATATGTTAAAAAATTACAATCATTTTAGTATTTGTTACTAAACTATATTCTTGTTAATAATATAGTTTGAACTCTATTCATTTTTTCTTAAATAAAGAATAAATATTATAAATATTATTTCAATTTAAATACTGTTTTCCTTAATCCAGGTGTCATCTTCTCTTTGTAAATTTTACATTATAAAAGAGGGACATGCAATGCAATAATGCATCCAATCCCAGTTTTGTTAACTTTTTATTATGATTACTTTATAGATTGTACAATGCTTCTTTATTAGTTTATAATACATTTAGTTACACTAGTGATAAATTTGAAAAATGTTTGCATGGTATATTTTCTACACTTGTTTTGTTCACTACTTTGCATACTGTTATGTTTTTATCTCTTTATTTACTATTTACTTTTTTATTTCTTCATCATGCTCAATCTTAAACACATATACCTTAAAAATATATTAAAAAACTTGACACATCATATATTAAGAATTGGACGTCTTTTCATTTTTAACAATCGTCTACAACAATAATTGTCTTTGGCCTCAAAATAAAAAAAAAAAAAAATCAACTTTCTAATTGTATCAGACTTTGTTCATTTCTAAATTTGTGACGTGTTTGTAAAGTTTTGAATATCAATAAATTATAGTTTTTAATTGAGTATTTAATAAAAAATTGTTATTTTTGAGAACAAAATATCTTTATAAGTTTTTTTTTTTTTTACATTCTTTTATTAGATCAACAACTTATTAGTTTCAATTATTATTAATGGATATTTAAAGCACGGAATTTCTTTAAGAGATATAATATTAATATAAGACATGAATCCAATCATATAAAAAATTGACATCATTTTCAATCTAAAATATTGAGACAGAAGTTTAATGCTCAACTTTTTCTTTTTTACTCAATGTGAGATTTAGATTCACATTTAAATATCCAATAATTTTTTATACATTAGTTGTTTACGTATTAGTTAAATAAAGAATTTGTTTAATTGGTTACAATTTGATTTTTTTTGAATGTGCGGAAAAAAATGAAGGCATGAAAATGTGAAAGATGTGATTTTTTCACATCCTTGTATATGAGGAAAGAAATGCGTAAAAAGCCAATGAATTTTAGTTGAGTTTACAAAAGGATATTGATATTTTGACTACTAAATTTTGACAACTTTTTTTACATTATGATGTGTCATCTTCTAAGTGAAATATTGAAAATAAAAAATGAAGAAATGGAGAACCATTTAGAACATGCCACATAAGGTTGTAAGAGAAAGTTGTCAAAATTTAGTAGTAAAAAAATCATTTTCCTTTAAAAAATATACTTTTTTTGGTTCACACATTCATATGTTCATATTGATTGTTATAGTGAGTGAAGTGTAGAGTCATTGGTGATGAATGATGAAAAAAAAAGTAGATTCTCATTTTTCACATATTCGTATAATATATATATATATATGATTGTTATATAATAATAATTTTTACTATAAGGTATTATTTCCTCATTATATCTCTCGTTATTTTTTCCTTAAATTAAACATGAGTTTCATTTGTCTTTCTCCTTAAATAATTTTGAGTCACTCAAATCCATCATCTAATCCAAACAGAGCAAATGTGCAATAGTCTTTCAAATTGTTTGTAAGACACACATTTGATATTTTTTTAATATTTTTATTTATTGTTTATTTTTATATGTAGAATACTACTTTAATATATTTTATATAATTATTTTTTATTTTCTAATTCACTGTCAATCATACTGTAATTTTGTCACTATAATTGTATAAATAAATTTTATTCAGTATAATATAAAAATTTGATGTAATTGCCATTAATTTTTTTTATCACCATCTAAGATATATCGAAGTTCAAAATACAAGATTTATATTAAAATTTTATTAGTATTAGTTTAATATTTGTTCTTTGCGTGGTTTTGATCAATTGGTATATTACAACTTCTATTAGTATTAAAAAGATATTCATTAGAATTTAAAATTTAAAATAAACATACATTTAAAATATATTTTAATTTGATTTTTTTTTCCTTTTATCTTTTTTTAAGGATATTTTTAAATTTTATCAACTAGGTTCCATTAATGGTTGAAAATTTAATAAATATTTTGGTTCTTATGAAATTTTATTTGGTATTTTAATTTGAAATATACATAATCATAATTTCTTTCTCAATACTTGATATACTTGATATCTAATAAACAATCATTTCTTAATATTGAATGTTTGATAATATTATATCTCCTCTACCGTAATTTTTTATTATTTTATAAAAATTAATAGATTAATATTGAAACGGTAAGAAAACGGATACGGTTAGTGGTACGAAAATATATTTGTCACCCGATGGGAATAACGATATGGATGAGATAAAAGTTTGATACATGTTGGATTTTTTAAGTATATAAATGAGGATGCTTTTTTTTCTTTTATAAATATAGATATGAGATAGCAAATCCTACCTAGTTTTCTTGACTTGAGATTGTTTTGACCGAGATTCAAGGACTTCTATGTAGGGATGACAAATAAACATGTCCTCATGGATATTATCCGAACACATCCTCGTTTTGATGGGGAATTCCCGCATTGATTGGGTATGAGAAATCCCAAACTTTTTAATTTGGTATGGGAATGGATATGAGCATGTACCTCGTTCCTGTTCCCATACCCGTTAATACTCGTCTCTACCATATTCTCGTCCTCGTTTAAATTATTAAAATATTTATAGTCAATTAAGTATATATATATATATATATATATATATATATACATATTACACACTTATTATTTTTTATTTTTTCTATCTTTTTGGTTTGTCATAAAATTAATTCGCATCTCCAATATATTTTTCATCTTATCATAATCATTATGTAATTATGTTTGAATCATGTATGTTAATTAAATAATTTGTGTCTTACATTTGAATATTTTTATTATTTTTTTATATTTTTATTTATTGTATATTTTTCTCTCACATGAGAATGTTTAAGACTCTCAATTTAAGTGTTCAATAACATAAACCTTACATTTACTAAGTAACATCAAAAACTTATCTTCTTTACTTTATTATTATTAATTTTTGTTTCATTTGAAAAACTATATTGTTTCGCTAAAATAATTTTCTTTATTTCTCAACCATTAACTATGTTGATATTTGAAAAGTTTTCTTAAATCTCTAAAGTATTTCTCATTTAATCATACTCCTAATTATACATTTGTTTTTCTTGGTGCGATTTCATTTAATAGTCTCTTAAATTTTTTCTGAGATACATATTTTATAATTTTATAATATTTTTATTTGTTGTTAATATGTAAAATGCTATTTTTATATATTTTATATAATTATTATTTATTTTCTAACTTATTATCATACTGTAATTTTCTTACTATAATTGTATAAATAAATTTTCTTTACTATAATATAAAAATTTAATATAATTGCATTGAATTTCTTTTTATCACCATCTAACATATATTGATGTTCAAAAGATACAAGATATATGTTAAAATTTTATTATTGTTAGTTTAATCCTTATTCTTTGTGTGATTTTGAATTATAACTTTTATAGGTGTAAACAAGAGATTAATTAGAATTTAAAAAACTGAAGTAAACAAACTTTTAAAATATATTTTAATTTGAATATTTGTTTTCCTTTTGTATTTTTTTTAAAAAGTATTTTAAAATTTTATCAACCACGTTTCCTTAATGTTTACAAATTTAATAATTGTTTTAATTCTCTTGAAATCTTATTTGGTATTTTAATGTGAAATGTATACAATTATAACTTATTTCTAAATATTTGATATCGACAAAATAACTCTCATCTTAATATTGAATATTTAATAATATTATGTTCTTTACCGTAATTTTTCATTTTACAAAAATTAATTAATTAATATTGAAAAGTAAGAAAACAAATACGGATATGAATACAAGTATATAATCGTTGTTACTCATAAAGATGAGACAAAAATTTAATACCTATTGAATTTGGGTATAAAAACAAAAATAAGGGTTAAATATGTTTTTGGTCCCTCAAGTTTCAGCGAAATCTGGAATTAGTCCCTCATCAAAACTTTTAACCAATTTAGTCCTTCATATTTCAAAATGCATGAATTTAGTCCTTTAAACCAAATTTTGTTAAGTTTATCTGACGTTTCAAGCGCATTTCATGATAGTATTTAAATTATTTACAATGTTTGACACATTTTTGCTTTGATGTTAACTTAAATACTATCATGAAATGTGTTTGAAATGTCATATAAACTTAACAAAATTTGGTTAAAAGGACTAAATTCACGCATTTTGAAAGATGAAGGACTAAATTGGTATAAAGTTTTGATGAGGGACTAATTCCAAAAATCACTTAAACTTGAGGGACCACAAACATATTTAACCCCAAAAATAAAAATAAATTTATTTCGATAAAAATGAGTGTATAATAGTTGCCATCTCTATTTTTATAAAAACCTAGGATTGAAACTTGTTATGACTTGTCTTGTGCTATAATTGACAATCACAAACGAACATGTTTAAATGGCTGCATAAAACCTTAAACTCAATTTGATATGTGTCAGACATGTTCTAAATCTTTACTTAATTATGTTTGAAACGTATCCTCTTTTATTACATGACCAAACTTTTGACTTTTTATCTCGTGTGAAAACAATTTTTTTTATTTTTATTTTTATGAATGATATGTAAATCTATCTCATTATAATCATCGTAATAAAACAAAATATAAAGTAAATATTGTTAATGAATATTTATTATTAAAAAATGTTTATATTTAATATATAATGTACTAATATGAAAAAGAGTCACATGTGGTATAAAAAATTATTTGCAATCTAAATAAGTTGATAATCTTGATTAAAATAAAAATTATGTCTGATTTAAATAAAATTATCGCTGAATTTTTAGGAAATATGTTTTGTTAGAATATATTAATGATAATATTTTGTAGAGTAGTGAATGTGTTTACAAGTGCCTTTAAAACTAGTAAATATCAGCAGTACTTTGTTTGTGTATGTATCACTTTAAAACAAATAAATATTAAATTGACACATAAAAATCACGTGTTGTTTCAAATAGTCAACTTCCTATAGTGCGTGTGACTGTGATGCACGACGAACGATGAACAATTTACGTTCACGCGCTACACTTGCACGTGTCATTCCTTTTTAATTTATGGAGATCTTAGTAATAAACAATATAATCAATATATTTGATTATTGAACATAAAAAATTAAATATTTTTATGTTCGTATGATTAATACTATTTTGAATAAAGATTTTTCAAGCATTTTCGAATGTTGAAAACTATAATCGAAATTTAATTTTTTCACTTATAGATGCACTTTTCTTATTGGATTTACGATTTAATTTTGATCATTTATATATATATATATATATATATAATATTTTATCAATACTTATCAATAAAATATCTAATTTATAAATAATAATATAATAATATTTTTATGATAATAATAATTTATAATTATTTATATCAATAATTTTAATATATATAATTTCAATTTGGATTCACATAATAACTACTGAATTTATTATTTTTATTTTATTTTATTAAATTTTAAATGATGTATATATTTTAATAAGTTTTAAAAATATTCTTTTACACACGCGTACGAAGTTCAACTATATTTAATCGTATCAAAATTAAAAGTTTATAAAAATTGTAATTATATTATAGAAATACTTATGTTTTCTCAAAGTACATTTATAAATTATAAAAGAAGTATTCTCATCTTTGTTTAAGTAAAAACAATATCAATTCATCGAAAATGATTCCACAAAAAACAACTATATAACTGCAAATTTACATTTCACAATTCAATTACTAGTTCAATACTTAATTCATATATTACAATTAAGCCAAATTATGCAAATAAATTACATGAATAATTTCACATTTAACAACTCATGAGTAGTTGTAACTCAAATTAACATTCACTAAATCTAAATAATATAGATCAAATGATACAAAATAATATTAGCTTATCTTCTTCCCTTAATTAAACTACCATTTAAATCATTTTGCTTTTATGTTCATCAAATAAAAAATTAATATACAAGAAGTTCATTAAATAAATAATTAAACTAATATTTTACTATCAAGTGAATTAAAAGATAATTATTTTTTTTATTTCTTCGAGAATGGAAAAAACAATTAAGAGATGAGGGAAAAAATAATAGATATTTTCTCTTCATAAAAAAATATATAAAAATGAGAGATGAGAACAATTTATGAGAAACTCAAGACATATAATGAAACCACAATTAAAATTCGGTTATAAAAAAACATACAATATAATATTTTTTATTCTATATTCATAAAATAAAAAATTAATATAAAATAAACTCATTAAATAAATTATTAAACTAATATTTTACTATCATTTGATATAAAAAATCACCTTCTTTTTTTTCAGGAGAATGGAAGAGGACATAAGAGAAATAAAAGCAAAAATAATATATCTCTTTCTCTTGAAAAAATAGGTGAGAAGGTGAAAATGAAATATGAAAACAATTTATGAGAAACTCAAACCATAATAAATAAAAAAAAATATCTTGATAAATATTTTTATTCTTTGTTTTTTATTATGTTTAATTTTATATTTTATTATTTATTATTAATTATTATTAATTTATAATATATTTTTTAATATCTACAATATAAAAAGATTTAAAATATTTATAATATAAAAAAGATTTCAAAATTTTTGGGGTCACTGATACCACAGTGCTCCGCCAATACCAATTAGAGAAATCTAAGATCATGTAAAATTTTATCCTATCACAATTAAATATATAAGATAAAAGTCTTTTGATCGGAGTTTGACGTGGTTTAAAATCTTAAACATCTCTTATTGTCGATTTTAAGTTTATTAAAGACAATAAATAAATTAATCAGATCTAAATTCTCATAGTCTTAGAAATAGTGAAAAAAAGAAAAACATAAAACGCTTATATACTCAAAATAAATAACTTAAATCAATTTTCAATAATATCTTCACATATGCATCTATATATAGGATGTTGATTTAATCTTATAACTTTATTAGTTATAAATAAGAACACAATCTACTTTTAACTTTATGATTTGAAGTCATTCTTGGATCTAGAACAATCTTAAATACTCACTTTAAAGTTCTTATTATTTGGATTACCATACTCTTAAATCTGGACAAAATATAATGGTTAGTAAAAAAATAAATTATTTTTACGTATACTTTATTACAATGATATTCTTTTATGTTTTGGAAATTATTTTTCATGATAATAATTGTATCAATTTTTTTAATATATTTATTAATTGTTTTTGTTATAATAAAGAAATGGAGTATTGTTTCTAAATAAACCCTTTTTTCCCAAATCATGAACCAAACACAATAAGATAGAGACAAAAGTTGGGCGAGGTAAGGCAATAAATAAATAAAAATAAAAATATATAGTATATTAAATTGCTAAAATTAAGAGACCAAACACAAAACCGAGGTCTTTCATTCTTTCTTTCATTCTGTGCTGGGCACATCAAACAATTCAAGAGCGAGAAAGTTTTGGATTTCTTTTGAAGTCTGCGTCAATACTCAATTCATTCATTCCACTTCTGTCGTCACTCATCGCTTCGCCGATCTCCACCGTCTCATCAATTCTTCCCTTATTCTTGGGTCAAACCCAAAATTAATTTTTAATTCAAGTAATAATTCACATCAACGATTCTTGTCCCATCGGCATGATCACACTTCCTTTCATCTGCTTCCGCTTCTGGGTTCTCCTCTTCCTCTCCTGGGTCGGGGTATTTTGATAAAAAATTGATTTTTTTTTTATCACCAATTTATGTATGTTGTTGGTTGAAGTGATGCTGGACTTCAGGGAAGGTTCCAGTGTAAAGGGGTTACTATTCGGGTTTTGGGGTTTGGGTTTTTGGGGTTAATTTTGTGATGGTCAAGATGCAACGCAATAGTACTACTGAGTTGGAGGAAGGAGAGGCTTTCTATTGTTATGAGGATGAGGATGATGACAACATTGACCTTGATTCTCTCTCTTACATTGTAAGGGTTTTTACTTGAAATCTTAACCGAGTACAATGTTTTCTGGTTTGGTTTCTCTTCTACTCTGTTCTTGCTCGCAAATGGAACAAACAAGTGAAATTATTTAGTACCACTGAGCAAGGATTTTCAATTTGTCAATTTGTTTCATTCCCTGTGACATACAGGGAATCGAACACGTATTGACTTTTTTTATTTTATGATTAAACAAAGCTATGTTTTGTTTTATAAAAAAAATCAGGTCTATAAGCGAAGAGTACCAAATCGTAATAGAATGTTCCGAAAACTGACAAACATATGGATCAATTATGTTTATCTACGGATACTGTAGATGCTTTTCAGTGTGTTTGTTTCTCCATTTTAAAACCCAATTGAACGCCAATCCACGTTGAAGAAAACAAACACACTTTCTTGCAGCTGTATCTGCAATCTGCCACACACAATACCATCAATAATTACATCCTGCATCAGTTGTACTTCTGCGTAATAGTGGTGATGCAAGTTTATCTTTCTTGCTTGTTTTTCAGATTGTTAGTGGTATGCTAATGTGCAGTTATATTTTGGCCGTGGAATAAGATTCTTACCTACCAATTAAATAATAAAAGTCATGAATAGTACTTGAATTTTGCTGCTGTGCTTCATGGTGTCTGTCATGATGTTGCTTCATTCCTCGTGATACATTTGGCCAATGCAATTTTCGCTTTAATCAGTGTAATCTTGATTAAATTTCATCTTTAAAATAACAGGACTGATAACTTGCTTACCGTTGTTTCTAGGATGAGAGGATTCAGCATGTTCTGGGTGATTTCCGAAAGGAATTTGAAGGAGGTATTTTTCCAGATCGTTTGGGTAAGTTCCACATTAGAAATCATGGCATGTAACCAGAAATGAAATATCTGTCTATGCACTCACATAAGTAACTTTGTCGGATGATATGAACAACTTTTTTAGGTTCAAAATTTGGTGACTATGGCTCCTTTTTACCCACCTATGAACGCTCGCCTCGATTGCGATCATGTCCAAAGGCTCCAGAAAAACCCAACAGTTCACAAAAAATTCCCATCAATAGCCACACCACGGTATATAAAATTTGTTATTTGTTTTCCCCTTTTTCAACCAATGGATAGGAAAATAATGTGTTACCTTGGAAGAAGTACGGTTTACTCTAGCATCGTTGGTTATGTTGTTACACAGGCTGCAATTTATAACTCAAGAGCACCTCCAATTACAACCCCTTCCATGAGGCTTGGAACTGCTTCCCCTAATGTTCTTCCATCTCGAGATACAGGAATACATTCAGAGAAGAACACAGGCATTTCCTCGAATAGAGTAACAGGGACGTGCAGTTTGAAAGAGGGATGTGCAAATAAGGCAGAAAAGTTGACCGACCAAAGAATGCCGATATTGCAAATCAAAGTAAAATCAGATAATTTAGCAAAAAGCAATGCTGCAATTTACAGTGGACTTGGGCTTGATGACTCTCCATCCTCTTCGACAGAAAACAGCCAAAAGGAAAGTGAAGATACACCACATGTATCTCAAGAGATGCCTGAAGAATCTTCCACTAGCATTATTCAGGTAGATGACGTGTTTCTATTTCTATAGACAATTTTCTGATAGCTTAAGCTGTCAAGTCATAAGTGATTATCATACAAACGCTTCAGTATAAGTTGTTTCTGTAATCGGACAGAGCAAACGGGGTTAAATTGTTTCGTATAAGTTGTAAGCTTTTTCACAATAGCTTATTGAGGTAAGTTGAAGCAACTGATAAACATATCATAACTATTTTGAAAAGTTTTTCCAAACAGTTACACAAGTTCTTATGGCATAAGACAAGTTCAAATGAACTGGAAACAAACTCTTCCAAATTCACCCTTTATATCTAACACAATCATTCATGCAAGAGCATTTTGTTCTTGAAGCATGGATGGTGCATTGGCCTACTTTTTCTTGTGATGACACTTAACTTTTACCAAAAAGGAATCATGGCAACAAGGATTGAACTCTGGACTACATGGTCAAGAAGCTTTGCTATCATGTTATAAACAGACTAAAAGCTTAATCTTTTTGGCGGAAGTAGATGAACTGTTTTATGCATAACAATATTTTTTGATTTTTTTTTATGTTTGATGTTACAGGTTATGACTTCTTTCAGTATCCCTGGAGGTGTGCTAATATCACCTCTACATGACAGTCTACTCAACTTGATTAGAAAGGGAAAAGCCCTTGGAGACAACAGACCCATGTCTTCTCTTAATGGTCATCAGGAGCATTATTCTATGTCTACTGATGAATCAGATTCCTTGGTTGGGGATTCACATTTGTTGAAGAAAAGGAAACTGACAGTGGTAGACAAAAGTGAAAAGCATCATATGAATGGTAACTGTTATGAGAATGATACGACATTTCATACGAAGAAAAGATTAGGAAATAGAACTCCAGATCGTAAGGACTTTCTGTCTAATGGTCGGAGATGTACACCACTATCAAGTTCAATTTGTGATGCTGGTGAAACAGCCGAAGTCACTGGTAAGGCTATTGAAGTATCCAAGGAGGTCAATAAAAATGGTGCGAAATGTAGAGTGGATTCCACTGAAGCAATGAAGGAGGTTTCATTGGAGTCAATATCTGATCGGGATTTTGACAAGGTTGTGAAACGAAATACAGGAAGTACCTTTGGGAAAAAAGTGTTAGAGCATAAAAGGGAGATGTCTCAGGATAACAATTTTGCTGATCCTAAGAACAGTAGAATGTGTAACACTTCTGCAATTTCGAAAAGGTTTAAGTCTGATGAAATGAAATGTAAGGTGGATCAAGATATTCAAAAGTGTGAGACTAATCAGACCACGGTAAAATCTGTAAGCAAGAACAACTTAAAAGGTGAACAGGGACCTGGAAAAGTTATGGCCGATGCTGAAAAGGATGTCATTGGTTCTAGTAACAAAGCAATGGTAAATGATAGAAAGAGTACTAGCATTGGTGTTACTTCTTCTAAAATTGAAATGCATAAAATGAAACTGAAGGATAATAAGGTGAGAGATTGTGACAGAGGTTCACTGAAAAGAAAAAAATTACAACTGAAGATTGATGGAATAGATCCAACTGATGGACCTCCCCTTAATAAGGATACAGTAAATGCTAACCTTGACCATGTTAAAAAGAGTGCAAATGGGGTTAAAGTAAAGGAAAAACCAAGTGGCAATAAAGTTGTTAATCAGTTGTCACCTGTGTCATGCGTAAAAGATGCTCCAGGTGCATTTCCTGTTGCTGAAAATAAACCAACTTCTGAGATGGTTCTGTCATCATCAGCAGCAGCACCTCAACTTATAGAAGAAGATTGGGTTTGCTGTGACAGTTGCCAGAAATGGCGGCTTCTACCTATGGGTTTAAAGCCAGAGCAGCTTCCAGAGAAATGGTTGTGTAGCATGCTATATTGGCTGTAAGTTGATTACTCTCATCTTGGGTTCATTTAGGATCATATTTTACTTGTTAAAAACCCAGTTTGTGAATTATAACCAAAATTGTGCAGTATGTAGAAAGATATACAAATTATGACATATTTTATCCTTTCTCCAACTTTGCTTACATTTTATCTTTGCTGTATGCATTACTAGATTCACATTGTTCTTCTGAAATTCTTGTTAGGCCTGGAATGAATCGGTGTAACATCAGCGAGGAGGAGACAACAAAATCACTTTATGCTTTATATCAAATGCCGATTTCTGATGGTCAAAATAACATGCAAAGCCATTTCACTGGACCCAAAATTGGAGTGCAATCTGATGTAATGGTTGATCGGGGAAACAAGAAACATGGTATTAATGAAAAGGCAAAGCCAGGACTCAACAGTGACAGGCATCAGTTGTCAAATACAGTAAAGAATGCTCAAGAGTCAAATGTTAAAAGTAGAAGCTTGAATGACATGAATCAGCGGTCTGCAGACTCAAACCGTATGAAGAAATCTAATTCTCAAAATTTGAACAAGTTGAACAATTTGATAGAAGATAAAAGAGTGCCTAAGGCAAAAGAATATGAAATGAATGGAGGTATCTCATTCACTTTAGGGTTTATATGTTTTGTTGCTGCTTCATATTTGTTTTATGGTACAAATAACTGTATATAAAATTTTTCTAAAAGAATGTCATTGTGGTTGTCAAATGTGTGCAGGTGACAGACAGGTTAAATTGAAGCGTAAGATGGAGGACAATCAACATGGATCTGGAACTCATAAGAAATCTAAGATTGAAGTTGTTGGCAATGCTGATAAACATCTGAAACACGGTATGGAATATAAAAAGGTAGGTCTAAAGTCAAGAAAGGACTTACCAACAAAGGCTAGTGGGGAAAATACAACGAAATATGATGATTATTGTTGGTCTGACGATAACAAGTTTGTAGTTCCGGCAAAGAAGGGAGATCGGGCACAGTTTTCATCCGATGATGGTTCGTTGGATGCTACAAACAGTAGGCAAAGTGGTTCGATCAAGGAAAGAAAAACGAGTGACTGGCAGGATAATGAGAAACATAACAAAACATTGTATTTGGAAGGTGACATTCATCGCGTTGAAAACAGCAATGTAAATAGGAAACAGAAGAAGTATACAGTTTTGAATACAGCGGCAAAACCAATAACTGCAAGTGATGACGAATTTATTAAAGAAAGTGAGATGAAGCGAGCTTTCTTGCCAGACAGCAGGGACAAAATGGGTATTGGGACAGAGGTGAAAAGTGATATGAATAAGGCCCACCAGCCTAGAAAGCACAAAAAAAATGTTGCTTCGTACCAAGCTTTGGATTGTTTTGATCCATCGGGTGGGGATTTAGGCTCTGGAAAATTTTCATCGGCAGCAACTTCAAGTTCTTCTAAGGTTTCTGGGTCTCACGAAGCTAGAACTAACCTTGAAAAGGCCATAGGCTCACCAGTAGAATCTGTTACCTCGTCACCTTTGAGGACTTCCAACATTGAGAAATGTATTTTGGCTTCAGGGTTGGACACATCAGAAAAAGATGATGCTAGAAAAGGTGGTTTATCAATAAAAAATTTAGATAGTAGGGAGAAAAAATTATCAGTAAAAAAGGAGAGAGTTTCACATGACATACATCTTGCACGTGTTAATTGTGGCAGTGGTTCACATCATGAAGAGAAAATGAACAAGAGTAATCAGGAAAATGCACTTTCTTGGCAGAAATCTGGTAGGCTCACATCATTACGGGTCAAGCAAAAGGTTAGAACTTCTGGTTCTGAGGTGAGTAGGGATAAGATGAAGGTTTCAGTATCAGATAATGATTTTTCCAAAAATGGTGTGAGTTATGAGTCAGAAGTTCATCCTAATAATCACAGTTCTGGTACTGAGACAAGACATGATGTTAAGTCCGGCTTTCTGAAGTCTAAACACAAGATTGACAACCTTAGCAGCCAAAATCCTTCAAGGCATTGGTCAGATGAAACTGGAAAACAAACTGAGCCAAAACAAGATGATTTTGGGAATTCAATTTTGAAAAGGGAAACATTACATTTGGGTTCTAGAACTGCACCCAAATCGCAAAATGTAGATATGTCTATTGGGCATCTGGTCAATGCATCTGGCAATGGTGATGTTCCTAGGCTTGTGAGAAATGCAGTTGATGTTAGTTGCAAGGTTGGAGTTGATCACAGTTCAGGAAGTTTAGTACCTGACAGACAGTTTAATGGTTCAAGTCCTGTGACAACAAATTCTAGACAAACTGCCTCTAGCATTCTGGAAGAAGCCACAAGGCTAAAGGATTCTGCAGATCATTATAAGGTTATTTCAACATTAAAAGATTTTACCTCACATCTGTTTGATGTAGCATCTTTCTTTTTTCTAACCAATTGTTTTATTCTGACTGTAGAGCTTCGGTTTTGAGTTTGAAAGTAACGAAACTTACTTTAAAGCTGCCTTAAAGTTTCTGCACGGAGCATCACTTATAGAAAAATCTCACAGTGAAATTAGCAAGCACGGAGAGATGAATCAAATGCAAATTTATGCTGCTACAGCTAAACTTTTCGAGTAAGGAAAATTTGGAATCTGTAAATATGTTATTTCTACGATCTCTGATTTATTATGCTTTTGGTGAAAGTATATTTTGAGGGGAAAAAAGATTCGAGAATGTTCAATAAATTCGAAAATGCTAACCTTCCTTTGGAGACTTCGATATGTATGGTAGAAATTAAATATAATAAAAACTATCTCTACTAAGTTTTTTTTTTTCTTAAGTTCTTGTCCCTAATTTTCTACCGAATATCTCTCCTTTTCTTTTCTAGCGTTCCTACTTTTATTTTGGGGGGTTAAAAGAATACTTCTAATGTGTTAAAACTATTAGCATAAAATTTTGCTATCATATTACCCTATAATTTTTGTATTCTTTGTTTTTCTTGATCCATTTGTATTACCTTTCCTTTAATTATTAAATGCCATAAAATGTGTTCCAGATCCTGTGCCCATAAATATGAAAGACGCCAAGAAATGGCCACCGCTGCCTTGGCCTATAAATGCATGGAGGTGGTATACATGAGATTGGTTTACAATAAACATTCTGCCATAAACAGGGATCGTGATGAGTTAAAATCAATTCTACAAATGGTTTCTCAAGGTAATTGAATGCAGTCAACTTTAGATACAAGTATGTATTATGTCTTTAGGCTTGTTGAGCATTGCTGTATGTTGGTGATGTTTCACTGGTTTTTTACTTCATTTTTAGGTGAATCTCCTTCGTCTTCTGCGTCTGATATTGATAATTTAAATAACGTGGGGGCAGTGGATAGGACTACTTTGACAAGGGGTTCTAATACTCTTGTTGCTAATAATCAAGTCATATCTGCACAGAATCGCCCAAATATTATCAGGCTTCTTGATTTTGTAAGTTTTAATTTATTGATAAACCTTATGTTTCATTTGGAAATCTATCTGGGTGTTTTGATCCTGAAGTACGGTGGAGTTAATTTTGGGATTTAGTTGTTTAATGATGTAACATAATAGTAGGAAATTTGTTCTGTATTAGACTACCAGATAAAATGTTTGAGAAAAATCTGTATGGATGGAAGCCGATCTTTCTATGTTAAATAGGAAGATTGGATTTTTTTTTCTCCTTAAAACCGCTTTTTGTTGCATGCAAGATCTAGGCTTACATACATCTGTAATTCTTGAAGACACATTAGTGATTTTTATATAACAATCATATGCTATTGCAATTGTCAAATTGGCTATTGTCACAGTGCACATTTTAACTTGTACAGTTATTAAATTTCATTCAATTGTCACAGTAATTTATCTGAAAAGTCACAATGGGTAAAAGTTAGCTTGTGATTTTTCAGACTCAAGACATAAATTTTGCAATGGAGGCTTCCAGAAAATGCAAGAGCACTTTCATGGCTGCTAATTTGAACATGGATGAAGCACGGAATAATGATTTCATAACTTCGATTAGGAATGTTATTGATTTCAGCTTCCAAGATGTAGATGAGCTTGTACATCTGGTGTTGATTGCAACAAAAGCAATAACTCGAGCTGGTCTTGGTGGTGCTAGAGAATAACTTGACACTGTATATAAACTTTTTTTGGGTTTCTCTTCTCTTCTGAGAGATGGTGTCCTGAAATGAAGTGGCTTAACTTAAGGATATGTACATAAGCAAGCTGGCACCTGGAAACCTGCTAAATATGTTACCCTTGTGTACATGTGTACAAATGAGATTATTAGCAAATTTTGGAATCTATTTTTAATGGCTCAGGTTCTTATTTGTGAATAGGATCAGAATTTTCTCACCCTTAAATTGTATGGGTTAGATAGAACGTAGTGACTCCTTATTAAGTAACTGAGGATGGATATCATGTAATTGTTCAGTGCTACATTCTTTGCTCCACTGATTTGGAGCCACATAAAAGAAGAAATAAAACAGTGAAATGTTAGGCAACCAGTTTTGAGGACTTTTGATACTTTCATATATCGTAGCTTGAATGGTTAGAAATCTTTGCAGAAATGTTGTTATTTGTGTGTCTCAGTGGTACAAATCCATCTATTGGACATACCAGCTTTTTGGAGTAAAGTATTCAGCTATACCTGTCATATTGTTAAAGCTTTTCTTTGTTTTATGTTTGTCTTCTGACTTCCTAGATTGGTTTAGGTGATGTACTGTTTAATCATTTGGATCTGACAAACTAGACAATATGGGATAATCATCAGTAGTTTCAGTTGACTTTTATATTCTGTCTTGGCTCATGACAAGTACAAGCACTTTGTGAGGAATATTAGTTGGTAATGCTGTTCTATACTTTGACCAAAGTTCTCAAGTTTTTTATATTTGATTTCTGTCAGAATATTCTGTCACTTTCCTTTCCTATTTAAAAAAAAATGTTAGGAATAATGACTAATATGACTCATTTTCTAAGTAAAAACAACATAAATATCTTTGCCAATGAGCTATAAACCAATAACACTACAATTTCACATTATTTTCAATTCAAAATTTTAAGATTTGAAGTTTGTGGGGTTTTTTTTTACTCATACATTATTCAATTTGTCTATTTTTACATCATGTGAAACTTGGTTCAACAAAAGACTCATGATTAATTTACTTTTTCTAGTGTTACCTATTAAATTCAGTTTTTTAAGGTCATTTGTCTATCTGAGTATACAATCTCAAGCTTCTTCACAGCCACCTCCGCATGTTTCATTCAAGGTTTGGTACGTGCTTTTCATATTTTCATTGGTTCAGCATGTCACATTTGCCTTTCATGTTTTCAGATATTGGTTCAGCATGTTACATTTTCCTTTCATGTGGAACTAGACTTTTGTTGTTTAAATATTATGTTACTACATTTTAGTGTAAATAACAGAGTAACCTTGTCTTTGTTATCTGACATATTGTCAGATGATACATAAAAGTTTGTGATTATAGAATCATGCAAAGACTCTGGCCCACCAGCTGAATTTGATCTTTTCCAAACCAACAAAATATGTTTTGGAGTATGAAGTTTTCCTCTCCTTTTCACAAGTACCTTTTCATAGGTTTAAAACTCTGACATTGCACAGAATAAATGCATATACAATGTAATTTGAGGTTGTACACACTTCAAGTATGATTTCTGTTCATCTAAATATACCAAATTTGGGTTTAAGTCTCTAAACTTTGAGTTTTAATTTGTTTTCCTAATTTATTTATTGGTAAAAGTGAGCATTTTTCTCTTCTTCCTGTTATATTAGATCCATTGATGGTGGACGAATTAGATCTATGGTAATGGTAGTGTACAGTGACAGAATTTGCTTATTTATTTAAAAAAAAAGAAAGAAATCAAAACTCAAATTTTGTATAGACTGAAACATTGTTTTATCCATTGAAAACACATGAAGCAAATTTTATATTTCAAGCAGATCAATGTTCTGTAATATCCGTGATTGCCATGAATATCTTAGCATTAGATTAATATTGATTTATTTAATATCACCACATAATTAACTAAAGTATGTTTTAAAAATAGTGATGTGGTCCATATTTTGTTACTGCATCATGTTGGATCAATGCTTGAATTAGTCTGTCACTGATTGAATAGTATTAGATCTCTATCATAAAAATTTGAAAATTGAGTACCGTTCCATATAAAAAAACACCAAAAAAAATGGAAAATAAAATGACATAACAAATTAATATAATTTATCTGTTTTTAATGTTGTATGTAATTTGTTATTTTTAATAGACACATTATTGTAATTTATTAATTATCATTATTATGACATATTTATACACTTATTTGGAATGTTAAGAATGTATACAAAAAAGTTTTTATTTTTAGTATTATAAAATTAAATTTATTAATAACATTTATATTAATTATTATTTAGTCAAGGCAGAATTGTTAATGATTTTTAAAACTATAAATAAAACTGATATCCTGATATGAGAATAACTTATAATAAGATTTTTGTCATGTTTGGAGTTTTATTCCATAAGAAAGCGCGTGATGAAGGGATGCTTAGTTTATTAATGTTAAGTTAGATAAAAAAGGGAAAATGTTTTTGTATGCAATTGGTTTATACTAATGATGATTATGTTAATTAGTGAAATTATACCTTATGTCCATTTAAAGAAGATCAATTTATGTTTATTTCTACTTTTAATAGCATGTATTCCTTTTATGATGATAACACCATGCATATACCAACTTGAATAAATATTGTTGATAGGAAAGTTGTATTCCTATTATTATTGTTATTGTTAAGACAGTGTTCATTGAATTGAGTTATTTCAACTCAACTCAATTCGACCTAAATAATTAGATTGAGTTTCATTTATAATTCAGTTAAATTTAACTCAACTTAAATTAATTCACTCTTATATAGGTTGAGTAATTAGTTTAGTGTAGATGACTCAATACCCAATCCAAGACCCACTTCTATATTTGTATTATAGAAAAATCCAAAATCCACTTTTATATTTCTATTATAGAAAAATTGAATTGTTTTTTTTTTTCAAATTCATTTGGAGAAACTTATTATAACTTTTTATTGGTTTACTCAAAGTCTTAAATTAATTTTTGTAAAGATTGTATTATTTTTTTTATTAAATTTATACTTGAAAATACAACTTTTAACAAAAAAGAAATTCAAAATCTTAACCCAATAACGAATCTTATTGCAGTATCCTGCATTTAAATTAAAGTAAACATGCGATCAGTGTGTAGAACACAATCTGCATAACAAATCCAACTGCAAGAAATAGAATATTCAAACTACGCAATGTCCAATTGAAAATTCCTTCATGATATAGAACTACCAACTTTGTTTCAATATTTTACCATAAGTCACTCTACCTATACAATAACTCAAATTCTTTACCACTCAGTACAATAAAATTGATGCCTTTCAAGTTTCATTCAACTATTAGGAAATATGTTCATGGAATTTTCTAACTAGTGCATCTGCAAAATAGTCTATGCTAGCTATTAAATCTTTTTTCTGTTCTTCTTCACGTGCTGATAATGTAATTTTCAAATGAATAAGGAGCAAGAATCAGCCATGGTATATCAATAGATATAAGTGCGAAACTCAGTGATGAACCCAAATTGACGACAATGATTGTCCATTGGTGGATTGTGTTAGTGATGAAGTATAGGGTTGCTGTTCTGAGAAATAGTAAACTGATGAGACAAATCATTACCAAAAATCTCTACAAGTGCGTAATCCATTTTTGAAGTGATGAAACCTGTTCACATCTCTCACAATAAAATCTTTCCGTAGAATATCGCTAATCAGCTTGAATGCCTCATGACAATCCCTGAACAGTACCAAGTTCTTCATTATTCTGATTGTGACACCTTTAGGTGGGTGCGTTTATTAGTCCAAAGGCCAAGGCAAGTTCTTCACTATGTAAGCTCACAATTAATTTCCTATTTGGCTTCCTCTTCCACATCAACAGAAACACCAACCCTTTAGTTCCTCCTACGTAACCCTCCCCTTTCCTTCATTCTCTCTTTCAATTCCCTAGGCAAACTCAGCATCTCTGTTTCGTTACGTACATTTAGACATGTCTCCAGCACGGAACAACTAAGTGGATTCTTTTACCTCAATCCAACTACTGCCAGGTTCCTTGTAGACTCCAGTATGCTTCATTTCAGATCGTAGATTATGAGCATTTTCCCAATCCCCTGCCAGTGCATATGCGTTGACCAATGTAACATATGCACCAGCTACTTCTTGGTTGGACTCTAGTATCCTATTACTGGCCTGAAGGGCAATGTCTAGCCTGCCATAAAGCCTACTAGCTGAAAGAATGGTCCCCCACAACATGGCACATGCATCACCTTCAACTTCAACTGATTTTGCTAACTCGTATGCTTCTTCAATTCGTCCTACTCGGCCAAGCATATCTGCAACGCAGTTGTAATGCTTTGCATCAGGAATCACCCCATATTTCCCATTCATTGAGTTAAGCAACTCAAGTCCTGTATCTACAAGCCCTGAATGACTGCAAGCGTGCAAAACCCCAACAAAGGTGACATCGTTGGGTTTTATTCTTCTAACAACCATTTCTTGGAACAGTTGAAGAGACAATGTACCAAGTCCATACTTTGCAGCACCCACAATCATTGAAGTATAGGGAATCACAGAAGGAATTGGGATTCTCCTAAAGACTTTAGCTGAATAATTCACACAACCACATTTGGCATACATGTCCACAAGTGCACTCGCAATCACATCACTAGCATCATGTCCAAGCCGGATGACCACTCCATGGGTGATCTTGCCATCACCCAGGCTTCCCAGACTCGCACAAGTGTTGATTGCACTGCTGAGCATGAAATGATTTGGTCTGCCCAAACCAGAATGATTGAATTCTTTAAACAGTTGTAGAGCAGTGTGCCCTTGTGCATTCTGAGAATATGTGGTGATCATGGAAGTCCAAGAAACCACATTCCTTGTACACATGGAGTCAAAGATCAGGCGAGCCTCAACAACATGGTTGCACTTGCCATACATATCAACGAGGGAAGAACATGCAACAAGGTTGGACTGAAGGCCCGAAACCTCAACAAGAGCATGAAGTCTTCTACCAATCTCAAGATTGACGAGGATAGAACATGCATTGATGAGAGTGGCAAATGTAAACTCATTGGGCAGGACGAAGGTTCCTTGCATTTGACGGAAGAGACAAAGTGCCATGTTCGGTTGACCCAGGTCAACATAACCAGCTATAAGCGAAGTCCAGGACACAACATTACGCTGCGGCATTTCGTCGAACAGTTTTTGTGCATTGTCGATTCTGAAGAGTCTAAGGTAGCAATTAATGAGATGGTTGGTGGAAAAAGTGTCATTTGAGAAACCGAATTTCACAATGTTAGAGTGGGTCGATGTTGCAGATGCTAAATCCTTGCAAGTTTGGAGCTTTGCAACGAAGTGAGCTTTGGTATTGGTGTGGGAATGGAACAGTGGTAGTTTATGTTGTCGGGGAAGAGAAAAAGAGGAACAAGAGGTGGTGACAGAATTTACCAAATTGGGTTTGAATGCCCGATTCATGTTCCCTCAGTTCATTCTGCAGATGACCTAAAAATAAAATTACAAGTTAAAGACGACCTTCTCGACATTTCATTGATAAAGAAAAAAAAAAGTGGGTTTTACTTAAATGGTGATAAGATTTCATAATAATCATAATCACTGATTTACACTGAAATTGAATAAATTTAATACTCATAAGTACAAGGAAATAATGGAAGAATTTATATAATTATATAACATATAGTAGTGATATAGTAAATATTAAGATTAATTGAAAATAGTAAATTTACATAATTCGTAATGGTTCAATTTTGAATGTTAATTAATTGAATTATTATGTCATTTTAAGTTATAGAACATTGATGATTATAATTTTTAAAAATAGTTAAATCTCCATTTCTTTTAACCACTTCCATTGATAATTCAATATTCGATGTCAAAGTTTATTTTAACTATTATTAAAATTTGTTTCCAGTGAAGAAAACACCCATAATTAATTAATAATTAAAAATACATGACATTGAATAATTTATATTTATGAGAAAATTTTGAATTTAACACATTTTTAAATTTTTAACTTCAAACTTTAAATCATAGAATCTATTTATAACAATATATTTATCTTAATTATTGCTTCACAGGTAAGACTAAATTGAGCTAGATTTTTAGAAAAAAAAGAGAGGAAATATATATATATATATATATAATTTTTAAAATATAGAAGAGTCTTCGATAAATAAATTTCCTCCAGAAATTGTAAACCTCGTTTCCATTCTTAACTCTACTAAGTTTTCAAAATAAATAATTAATAAAATGATATAATAAGAAATCAAAGAGAATGAAAGAAAACAAAAACGTATTGTGCTCATTTTTTTTTCTTCCTCCAACTTTCCCCTTTCTTAAGTCTTTTATCCTCTTTGCTCTACTCTCAAATGGATCTCCTATTTTCATCTATTTAAGAAAAATCAAATAGTACTATGTAAAAATTGAAGTTTCAAATAACATTTTGAACCGATCAGTTTCCTTATTTGAATAAGTTCTATTTCTATTCGTTTTCGTTGAATCCATTAGATTTCCACCTTGCATGTCACCTTCTTTCGATTACATTCCGTTTTGTACCTCCTAGATGGTATTTTATCTCATTTGCAATCTTAGAATCACACTTTGATCTTTGTTGGATCCTATTGTGTGTGTAGGAAGAGCAAATCAAAGAGAAGAAGTTGTGCTAGGAGGTGGTCTTTTTCAAGGAACTCACATTGAGGTAAGGAAAGTTGATCATTTGAAATTATTGATAACTGCAGAACCTGTAATTAATTTGGTGAAGTTTGATTCAGTGAAATTGTGAGATTTTTTGTGTTATGTGTTGTGTTTAGAAATGATTACATATTTGACTGTTAATGAAATATAGAGTGATGACATAACTTATTTGTGTGATTCTTATGCAATAATGATAATTAGGAATTTTCTTGATGATGAGTACTATTTGTGTTACTGCATAGTGGTGATGGTGTTGGTGTGATTGCAATTTTGAAAATAAATAAATAAATAAAAACTATCTCTTGTATGAATTTCTTGTTATAGAACAAGGGATTTTGAGCTGATAAAAACTCATGTTAAGTTGTTCTGAATTTTTGTATCGTTTATGACCAATTGTGATATAAATGTGAGATGTGATGTTGAAATGATCGAAGAGAGTAACTTTTGGTATTCTTTTAAAGAATACGGTTGATCAGTTGAGTATGATATTTTGTTTAAATAGTTGAGTATGATGTTGAAATGATCAAAGAGAGTAACTTTTGGTATTCTTTTAATTAGTTATTTCCAAGGAAAAATGCTAATCTAGGATGAGTCCAAGTAGATTAAAGGAAATTTGCTATGTGAGACTATCCTGACTCTGTTAATGTCTAACTCACATAAAGAAAGACAATTAAGGTGGTGAGAGGCGAAGGAGACTTCACTTGGTAAACGATATGATAAGAAAGAGGATAATACTTGTAGAGTTAATGAAGTTAACCATGTTAGTATTAGGTGAAATGTATGAGTTACCCGTGATAAAAAGTTATAAAGAAGAAAAAGATGAAGGATAGTATGATAGGTACAAAGTCTATTGAGTCCATTCAATACATGAGTCTTCCGAAAGACTAGGTCTAGATATTATTCTTTAATTTGATGATTGGATCTAGTTAATTGATTTTATTGTTATACTTATGAAGAATCTATTTTTAACGCTTTTTGTGAATTTACTTTTTTTTCTTTTTCGTAATGATCATATTTTAAATACTTAAATATGGGAGCAGGAGTTGGGAGCAATAACACTAGAGTTAGCTTCTAGTTCCTAAAGAAGTAGTATAGAAACATTTTATATGATATGTTTTAGTCTTTTTTGAAAACTTACATTAAGCTGGATATTGGTTCATATCTTGAAATACTTAAAAATTATGTTGATCATATTTTGAGATACAATATTTTCTAAATTAAGAATTATAATGAACTCCGGTTTAACTATAATTATTAGTGTTACTAAGGTGTTATAATGTTATTTATAATACTATGAACATGTTTAGAAAAATTGGGATGTTACCAAATTAAAGTTATTTTAGTAAATATACAGTAAATAAATAAATTAAAAGGCATAAAAATTAAACAATAATAAAATATTGACAATTAATGAATAATTAAAAAATATAACATAATATTAAAAAGTTAATAAATAACATTTATCACAGTCAAATAAAAGCTTAAGTTAAAAATGTATTCAAATTTTAAATTTATAATGCATATCATAAAAATATAACATTTTTAATTACTAACATTTAGAATGTTTTAAATAAAAGATACGCCGTCTACAACTATTATATAGGAAATTCATTTTCATGATTACTTGTAATCTCTATTTTAATGTACACATTTTTTATCGTCAATTTTATTTGTACTGATATAAATAACTTTATTATTTTACAATTTTAATTTTGAAATTCTTTCTTTAAATTTAATAACTATCTCTACAAAACTAACAACTTATAATTTATAAATATAAATAAATAAATATATATATATATATATATATATAAATAAAGAAGATTTCTTAACTATTTTTTAGTATATATATTTTACTACCTATTTTACTCTTATTACTATAAATAATTTTACTCATTAAAGTTTACATATATTTCTTTTACAATTATATATTAAGAATTTGTAATTTTTAAAAGTTAATAATATTTTTATGTTAATAATAATTAATTTTTAATTTTTTTTATTTATTATAAGGTAGAAGTGTATGCACAAAAATGCGTGTATTTTCACTGAAAATTTATAAAAATTATTCATTTTTTACTTACTTATATGACTAATATTAATATTAACAACATTGTAATACATCATGATTTTATGTCTTGATCTGCTATGCTATCTCTTTCTCACATGATATAGTTAGTTTGTATGGATTGGTTTCATAGAATCACAAAAATACACCTTTTTTACAAAATTTATGTGATCTTCATTAACTATTTATCTTGCCCCATAAAGAACTCTCTACAACTTTATGGAAACGATCACCAAACAATCATATTAGTATTCAATTCTGATTCACTCACAGTATAATAAGAGATATATTTTTTATTCCTTAACTTTAACTGAAAATTATAATTAATCTATGTTTAAAATTTTGACTTAATTTAATCTCTCAAATTGTAAAAGTGTATGAATTTAATTCTTTTAATTAAATTTTATAAGTTTATTTGATGTTTCAAATACGTTTTTCAGCTAACATTGAAACAGAAATATGTCAAACGGTAGAAACAATTCAAATGCTATCATGTAAGACATTTAAAACATCAAATAAATTTCACAAAATTTGCTTAAAATGACTAAATCTACACATTTCTAAAATTTGGAACTAAATTGAACCAAAGTTTTAATGATAAACTAATTTTAATTTCCACCTAAATTGAACCAAAGTTTTAATGATGAACTAATTTTAATTTCCACCGAAAGTTGATGGACAAAAACTTATTTAATCCCATATTTTTTTCATACAGAGACTTTCATACAGGAATAAGGATAAATGCACCTAAGAGTATAAAACAACTAGAGATAAAATATATTGCACGTACAATAACCGAAAATATTGATATGGATTAAATGATTTGAAACAATGAAATGAATTTAGTCCAAATTAGATTCAACTGTGGCTTGAACTAGGAATATCAAAACTTACAAACCTCAACTCCAAGCAAATAATTTTTGGGAATTTCTTCTTGCACCCATATTTTTTTCCACATCTCCGTGCTTTCTAAAATCACAATAATGCTCTTGTTTAAAAGTGTCAGAACCAACCAAGCTTACATGGGTTGAGCTAAACAAATGTCAGTTTCATCCAGTTCACCTATTTGATGAGTCAAAAATTGTATAATTTGATTCGATTTACTATGAGTGATTTGATTCATTACGAATTGGTAAATTAGTAGATTGATTCATTTACGAATGTTTTATTTTTGTAATTTATTTTATATATTTGTTGTAGTATAACGAAAGGGAATTGACTCGATATATTTTTTTAATAACAGTGAAATCAAATATCAAAGTGTTTATCTAATTTTTCAAATATTATTATAAAGATAATAGTTCAAAATTAAAATACCAACATATATAACTAGACAAACAAATTAATCAAATTATTTAAACATTGTTGAATAACATTCTAGTATTTAAAAAGATCAAATAGTGAACCTATATAATTAGAAGTAATAAAAAATGTCAATAGAGATAAATAATGTTGTGATGGGTGGATTGCAGTTCAACTCACCTTTAATCTGATTGGAATCCCAATAAATTAAGTTAGATTCGGTTCATATTTTAATCTACTTAAAATATAGTTCGTATATGAAGTTTGTTGCTTCTTAAGATTCTGGTTCTCTATTAATTTTCAATATATTATTATATTATAATATATTTCACACATGATTTATTTAAAAACATAAGTAAATTGTTCTTTTAGAAAACGAGAAGAGTGGTCCCTCAAAACTTTACTGGTTGCATCGTCCCTTAACTGACACCAAAAAGATGAGTTTAAAATTGAAACTAATTTTCTCATTATCTTCCGCCGGAAAGTATCTGTAAAAGCTTAAAAACGGCAACAGTTGCTTTATCAAAGATTATAATTGCAGTTGGAGGAATGATGAACAACAATGATATAAATCATAAAGATTCATAAGTAAGACATATACATCATTAATGATCTTTAGAATCCTAGGAAAAATCTGATTTTCAAACAGTTATAAAATATCATATAGACACTACAAAATGTAGTAGATGTCACTGAAATATTGTCATAGACAAATAATGTAAAAAAGCATAGCTACTGGGTTTAGATTTAAAAGGCGTACCCATTCACCTGATAATTTTTCTAAGCTGATAAACTATAATTTCCCTGGAGCGCTTACACAATTTTTGGGGAGCAAATAACAGACGGCATCAAATATGTTGAGAAGGAATTGCAGCAATCAGAGAGCTGGATTATGAAATTGATTACAATTTCCCAACATGATCACACATCTACAGGAGTTGTCCATACCTGGACATGGACGCAAAATATACAAGCACGCAGCTCCTCCTTCAAGGAAACTTTTAAAACTAAAACTCATTTCTTTTGCAGAAGTTCAAGCATTTTCATTTCGCAGTAACCACATCGTTTGCAAAATCATTTAGACCACGTCAAGCCAAGTACTTGAACATGTTAGCATTATCTTTGTCTCTTTCCAAGTAGTCTCGAGAAATCAAATCTTCAATCCGCTTTTTAATAGCCTTGACGTCAGGCTGGATAATGAAATTCCATATGGTAAAAAATCAGAATTTGAGAGAAAAACATATAATATTATGTTAGAAGAATGGCTAAACATGCACCTTAAACATGCGACCCAACTGTTCAACACACTCCACGACTAATTGTTGGTAGCCCAAAACTTTCCGACTCTTCATAATACGCACAATTGAGGCATCGATAGCATATCTTCTGTCCTTATCAACATCCTCAATTACTTTCTTCTTCTCATCCACAGGAGGGAGAGGAATCTGCATACAGAATTTGTCAATTCCGCTCTAAAGTTCATAAATAGAAAAAAGGTCAAGATTAAAACACATTTTAAATAAAATTATACCTTGATTCTTCTCATTTTGTCAGTAAATTTAGAATTAAATTCAAAATAATCAGTGGATGATATTGTTTTTGTATTTGGCTCCTTGATGAGAATCTTGTACTTGGCACACGACAAGGAATGAAGCAGTCTAATAACATCATCGTCCGATAGGTTTAATTGAGTCATTATCTCTGAGTAACTTAGTCTATCTGACAAGTTAAAAAGCAGCAATGCTGAAGCCTATTAAAAAAGCAACAAAGAGAAATGAGGTCAGTTTAAAATATCCAAGATTCAATGGACGTCACAAATGTGAAAATGAACAAGTGAAAAGGCGTAAAATTTACATAATTACAGATAAATAAAGTAGGTAAGTAATATTACCTGGTAGGTTGTAACAATCAGCTCCACGGTTTTTGGCTCAAATTTCCCACTTATATTACAGGTACCCAAGGAATATATCCATGTAAGTTTTCTGTGCTTTGTTTTAGTTTGATAAAATTCTTTGAAAACTTCAACACACCTAATCTAAAAAACAGGAATAAAGAGATAGTTATTAATTACAACCAAAGTCTATAAAATCTTGGTTATGTAGAATAAAAAACTGAGCATCAGACGCTTTATATCAAGAGGATCCAAATTACCATTTCTGCAGGAAGATTGAGATCAAAAGATTTGTAACTAGGCCAGAAGCCAGTAGTCAGAACCGTGACAGTCAAGTCTATACCAGGGTCTGCATTGGGATTATTGCTTAAATACTCCTCAAAACTCGTTTGATTCTCCTTTGCCAATGTCAAATCCGTAACCTGGTAAGAGAGAGAAAGCATTTAAATTTTATTGTCAACAATCCAAAAATGTTCATCATAGTATTTCAGCTTATGTTTACAAAGAATAGAAAAAGGCTGACCATTCCTTCCATCTTTGAGGTAAACTGTCCACCACATTGTTGCTTCAATTTTGTCAAAATACTTCTCTCATGATCATCATTGGCACTCTTGTCAAAGAGAAGTCTTCGAGCAAGCTTCTTCCTGAAAGCAACAGAGCAAAACCCCAGTATTAATATTATTTTTCAAAAATCTAACATAAACAAAAGGGTATTCTGACATTCAGATATATGACATATCTACAGAAAAGAGTTTAAATTACACCTGAAAACTGCAGAAAAATTGCTTTAAGTTAAAAATGTCAAACAATATTGGAAGCAATTATGTAAGAAAAAAGTTTAACAAGGGCACCATAAATCCTGGTAGATCACTAGACACCCACCAATGAGGATTGTTCTTACCTAAAATAATGTTATACATTACTAAACAACATAGGATATGTTTAGATTTCTGCCATTAATTTTAGAGAAAAAGTCTGACATTTTCTAGAATCTTAGTCCAGAAAATTCCTAATTTCTCATTATGTTGTAATGTGTTCAGATAAATTGATAAACAAAAGTCTACAGACATGATTAAATATAAAACTAATATAAATTTCTTTCTTGAATAGCTGCAGTCCACTGTCTCTTCAAATCTTACCCCACCCTGATCAATTTCAATTTAGCTGCCTAATCATCTCAGTTTTTAGGTTTTCTCAAAAATACATTTCTAGTAAACATAAAATAAAGTACCAATTCTTTCTATAGCTTACAGTGCTACGTAAAGACCAGTATTAGTTTTACATCTCTTAACATGTCACAGCTTAAGCAAGGGCATTTTGGGCCTAAAAGGTGGACTATGCCGAGATTAAACTAGAGCAAGAGTATGACAAGACTTGACTCCTAACCATTTTATCATAGAGGGCTTCGGTCTTATGTCAAGGACTAATTCCCAAATAATGAAGGCCACATATTGGTGGTATTGCATCTCTCCTAGATGTAAGGAAAACAGATTGTACATGCAACATAGCACATTTAATTGCCAGACAACCAAGAAACAGTGTAAGTAATTTTTATGATGTTATGAAATGAATATATAAACACTGGAGATTAGAAGGTAAAGATTGAAGCACCAGCCAAGCAATATAAAATCCCTTTTTGACAAAGATATCCAACCCAATAATCATAATAATAATAAAAAAATAAAAAAATAAAAACTCTCTTCTCATTGATGTATTACCTATAGAATTCAGCAAACAAGTCTTTGTCACTGATATATGCAAGCAGCTTCACCACCTGCAGATAGACCAAAACAAATTGCAAATTCAAAAGTCAGGACTATATGTATCGTGCTTATTTACAGAAGTAAAAGTGGAACATCAAGATGACACTGACCTTTTCTAGAGTCTCTTCAATTGCTTCATCACTTAACTTTTCACTTCCTCCTTTCTTAAGAATGTTATCACAGAAGGAGGCAAGCAGTTCTGCACTTGAACTTCCAGCAACACCTTTGTTGCAAAAGACCTCAAAAGCCTCTTTAAGAGCCTAAATGATCAAAACATTCAGATTAGCAAGTACACATATCAATCCACATGATTAAAGGCACTTTCTATTTAAAACCTTGTGAAAAAGAGTGTGATTCTGGAAACAATCATTCACATATGCCAGGTACTTGTCATGCAGCTCGATCACTTTCCGAACAAAAACCTGAAGCAAGAAACTAATTTAAATTTTCACAACTTGAACAAAAAAAAATGTAGTAAAATTAATAAATCTGTTTTTTATCACCTGCTCTTGCAGACCAACAATATCCTTCTTTTCTGCCTGTATGTATTTTCATTTAAAAGGACAAAATAACTAGGTCAGAAACAAAATAGATTGCCCCAAAAAGTATGACATCGATCAAAACTAGAACAGTAAGAAAATACAAGTAAACGAAGCTATTAATATATTATTTAGTCAGAAAGCAACTTCAAAATCATGTCCAAAACCCCCCATTAACAATTTTGAACAGAACACTGATCCATAATGAGATTGAATATTGAAAACTCAGAATGCTAGTGCACAGTAATAAGAAAAAGTGCAGAATAGACCTTTTTGTTGCTAGCTGCATCTTCAGCCTGCTTCACCAATGCCATACCTTCAGTGGTAACATGCTGAGAAAAGGGAAAGAGAAAGATAAGCAAGTGAGGAAGAAAGAAGGAGAACAAGAGAGCCCAAAAATGGCATGAAAGCACAACGATAGGTTCAACATGACCAACCAGCTTAAATATACTAGAAACAGGATCCAAGCCTCTAGGTATTTTAGAGAATAGCCTGAACATCCTTGACAAGTCTTCAACCTGAGCATTAAAGGAAACATGAGAACACTATATACTTTTGGTTAAAAAAGGTGTACATGTAAGAAAATAAAGTTTCATGAGTACCTTGTCATCTCTAAGTAAAGCATGACATCCAGAGTGCTCTTTCTCAAGGAGTTGGTTTGCATACACAGATAACAGCTCATGTTGAACTTTCTAAACAAAGAAATTTCCAGAAGAGTAAAACAAAACACAAAACTTCAGAAACTATAAAATAAGACAAAAGGAAACATTGTAATCATTAAAAAAATCCTCAACAACAGACCTCTAATAACTTTGGTTCACTACTAGAGTGCAAGTAATGTGCAACCCTATCTTTCTCCCGTTTTAAGCACTCCTCAGCCTGTAATAAAAAAAATAACACCAAAAGATCAAATAGAGGCCAGAAAGTAATGTAATTGAAGAAACCAAGTTACAGTTAGCATAAACGGAAACCACACCTTGAGCATATAATCAGGACAAGAATCTTCTAGGATCCAGTTCGAAGCCTTCCGAGAATAATAAGCAGAAGTGTCTTTGAGCATGGCAGTTTCAAAATCATTCTCATAGTGATCCATTTGCCCCATTCCAATTTCAACAAATATGTCTAGTACATTCTTTAATAGAGCTCTATCAATCTGTTCTCCCTCACGTTCTTGATCAATCTTCATAAGCAAAAATACTTTAATTGATCTGAAATTTATAATCATAGAAAATCTAGCATACTGAGGAAGAAAAACATACAAGTGAAATAACTGCATCTCTAACTTTCCCATTTACTTCCTTGTAAACCTGCAAATGATAAAACTCAAATTTATTTTTATGAAGTTGCATTAAATGAAATGGCAGTAATAGGAAAGACATCTAATCTGCACTAGCATGCATGTCTTTTTTATAACATGTACAAGACTAGTTAATTGAAAGAACTAGTGCAGCAGAAATGTTTATTGCAACATCATTAGTTGCATTACCAAATCACGGAAGCAAGTCAATCCAACTTCATTAAGGGGTGGAAGTGATCTCCGAGCAATAAAGTAGCGATCCAAATAGTGAAAGAACCGAGAAAGCCATCGAACCATAATTTTATGGTTTGCCCATCTTTTCACAAGTTCTCTCAACATAAATTCATCATGCTTCTCTCTCAAAGAAGGCAATACCTGGAATAAAAGAAAAACAAGACAATTGAAAAAATAAATAACGAGTACATCCATCTTCAATGAAAACAGAAAATATAAATATTTTATAATGACATGTAGATAACCAAGAAATCCAATTTGCTGGTACAAAGATGAGCTTTGCTTTTGATATATAAGTAAATAGGATAGATTGGGGATGCTAGCTTTGCTTTTATTTTAAGTAAAGGGTAATAATAGCTTTCGTTTCACTTTTTACTCTCATTCAAATGTGGCCCGAAATGCAGCTGATGGCTCCAGGTCAAGGATGTTTGCATTGAAGAGAAAAGAGACAAATGCGAGTAGAGCATTATTCATTCAGCCTTCAAACTTCCAAAGAGGAAAATAGGGTTTGTGTTTTGATCAAATAAAAAGGAGACAAATGCCGAGATCCCTCCCCCAAACAGCATTATTTCAGGGGTCAAAAAAGGGGTTTTAGTGTCTGATGCAACAGCAAGCTGCATCAGGCTTCCACAAAGCACCTCACCGCTGTAACACTGCTACTGGCTACTACGGAGTACGCTGGTTAAAATTTTAAGATTTCAGGCTCTTACCTTCAACTTTCTTCCAATATTAAATAGATAAACATGACAAAGTCATCTTCTTTTTCATTCCAACCTTTCAACTCCAATTTTATTATTCCCTTTCCATTGAACCCCATACCTATAAAACATCCTAACGAAGCTTGATCAGCTAAGGAGTCTTTTCTGAGCAGGATACCTTTGTCTGACTACGATAACGGATCTGTGTTTTGACTGCCTGCACCGCACGTCCTTTACCACCAAAAACTGGATGCATGGTCGGTGGGGTTGCAATAACAAGGATTTATCATCCAATCATGGTTCAATCATCACGCGCCCTATATTTCTACAATTTGCTGGTTGCGTTTGGGATAAAATGTTCCAAAACATGATTCAATCGGTGATCAAACCACATTTTATACTTGTTTCAAAAAATTTGGGACGACCGCAACTTATATAAGAACTGGACAATAAATTTTCGAAAAAGAAAGAAAATAAAAGCATCGAAGTTCCATAAATGTACCGAAACAGTATAGTGGTGTTTATGCAACCTATACCAATATCACTCCCAAAGAGTAAACATGAATAGATATGACACTCCCTCCTAATTGTATTAAAATTGTAAACAAGAACGCACAATAACCAAATAATACACCAGAAAGCCAATCCATGACCCAAAAATCAAATGAGAGTGTCACTAACCGTCGATACAATGTACTCTTCAAAAGACTCCCTATACTTGTCATAAAGTTGCTGGGAGTAGTCATGAGGAGGCTTCTGAGTACACATATTGTAGATGGTCCTGCAATACGAATCAAGAAAAAAAAACAGTGCTCAGATAAAAAAAAATACAAATAAAAAAAAAAGATCTCAAACAACCAAAAACAAACAAACAATGCAAAGACGAATACGTATAAAGCATCATGTAGTCCTCAGAGCTGAATTGAGTCTCGGGCACGCCTTCCAGAATGTTCTTGAGTTTGGTGATGCCCTTCTGCATGAAATCCCATCCCTGCTCGAGGTCGATAGTCTTCCGCTCACTCATCGACATGATGCCAAACAAAACCACCGGAATCTGCTCTCGAACGTGAAATAGTCGCACACGCTAATTGAAATTGACAGGTCTCGAGGTGGATGAGAGAAATCAATCGCCGCAAAGGGAGCAACTATTTGCGGAACGGAACGGATTCGAAATGTGGAGAAGAAAAGCGGTGGCGATCGGGGTGGGAGATTGAGAGCGAGAGAGAGGGTTGATTAAGGAGGGAACGCGAAATCGGAGAGCGAACCCTAGAAACGGTTGGAGAAGGAGAAGAGGGGAAAAGGAAGGGTCGCAAGGAAGGAGTATGAGGAAGAAGAAGAAGAAGAAGAAGAAGAAAGAGGCAGAAGCATTGATGGGAAAAGGAAAGGGAACACACGACCCCTCTCCCCCTTCAAAAAAATCCTTCTCGACCAAAAATTGCTCTTTCGGTGTCGGGTCTATTATTTAAATGGAATCCCTCTTGTTCTTTACTAATCATTTATGGTTTATTCACAACACCCTATTTTAATTCTACTCTATTTTTCATTTTTAGTATTTATCAACTTAATGGGATCAGATCATTCATTACTTCAAACCAAGTTCTGTAGAACAGATACTAGATTTCATTTTTCTCCACTTTCATTATTAACATAATTATTTTTATCATAATCTTGTTGCTGGACTATATAAATATTTTGAGATATGTTATGATTTTGTCCAACTTCTAAATCTTATTCGTCTAATTTTTTTTTCTATATCAAAAGCATAATTATTATTGTCATTGTTGTTTAGATTATAGTAGTTATTATTTTGTTTTAATCTTATTTTGTTAAGTTTGTGTTATTTGTTAACATATAGGTTGTCAAAGTGGTAAATCTTTTGAGGGGTATAGAAAACAAAAAAAACAAATTATTATGCATATAATGAAGAAGATTATTTTTTGTTGAACTTGATAAATATTCCATTGAGAGATTTAATTTAATATTAATGAATCATTAAATTTACATAAATATCACTTTTTGAGATAACAACAAATTTATTCTATATAAATTCACCATCTCAAACTCGTTAATATTAAGTAGTAAATTTTTGTAAGGGTATAGAAAACAAATAAAGAAACTAGTACACGTAGAGAATTTAATATTAATGAGTGATTAAATTTATTATTAAATATGTTTTTGTCTCTTAATCTTGAGAATTGAAATTAATCCCTCCTCAGAGCTTTAGCTCAATCTAGTCCCCCAACTTTAGAACAGTGTAAATTTGGTTCTTCTAAACAAATTTTGTTAAGCTTATTTGATGTTTCAAATAAATTTCATGATATTTTCTTAGCTAATATTGAAACAGAAATGTGTAAAAAAACCCAAATACTATTATAAAATGCGATGCGCTTGAAATATTAAATAAATTAAACACTTAATAAAATTTGGTTCAAAAGACTGAATCCACGGTGTTCTAACGTTGGAGACTAATTTGGGAGTTTTGAAAAAGGACTAATTCCAATTTTCAAAAAAAATAAAATTGAGAGACAAAAATATATTTAACTCTCAAATTTAGATAAGAGACTTCACAATTAAATTTATGAGTTTTTTTTTATTATTTCACTTAATATAAAAATCAAACTCACAATTAAATTTAATAGTTTGTTTACGTTACAATTAAAATTTTAAATAACATGATAACTCATTAATTTAATATTAATGATTCATTAAATTGATACACGACATCACTTTTGAGAAAATAAATTTATATACTTTTTTATATTATTTTTCTTAATGAAGAATTCAAACTCTCAATTAAACTTAACAGTTTTTTTACGTTACACTTGGAACAATTAATAGAATAAATAAGATGGAAACTCATTAATTTAATAATAATGAGTCATTAAATTTAAATAAGAGACTTAATATCACTCTTGATATAATGGATTTATAGATTTTTTTTAATATTATTTTACTTAATATAAAACTCAAATTCACAATTAAATTTAACAAATATTTTACTTTACAATTAGAACAATTAAAAATTAAATAAGATGGTCAATTTTTTTAAGAAATAAATTGTAAAAATAACGATAAAGTTTGTATGTAATTAAAGTGATTATCCTCGGATGATTTAAAAGATTAGAAATAGTAAATTTAAGGATCCAATTGAGTTTTATTGTGTTATTTTTCAAACTAAGGAGTTAATAGTTATGTGTATGGTTGAGAATAAATTTAAGAAACATGAGTAATATTGTCTCTGACTTTTTGGTGCTAAAATTTTTCAATATTCAAACTAAAGAGGGTAGGGTGTTTTATTTATGGACGTAATAATGCAAATTCCATTTACTAATTGACTTAAGGTAAATATTGATAATGTGCTTGAGGATTGTCATGATTTGGCTTCATGTGCTAACATTTTTAGAGGAATTTGGGGTGACTATGTAGATAGTTTTTCAGTTTTTTTAAGGGTTCAAACTTCTATTTATACTGAGTTTATATAGTCATTTATGTTTTCGAACATGATTGGAGGGAAGGTTTTTCAAAGACTTTGGTTATAAAGTGATTATTGTTTAGTTTGTCATGGTTTTTTGGATTAGCGAGTGGTTCCTTTGAGTCTTAGAGATAGATGATATCGGTACTGGATTTTTGTATGCATATGCAGTTCAAAGTTTCTCGTGTTTTTCGTGAAGAAAATAATTGTGCTGATAAGTTAGCTAATTTAACTTTCATTCATAGAAAATAATTGTGAAGAAAATATAGGTGGTTTAATGTTTTATCTCAATGTATTTATTTATATTTTTTCATGATAGGTATAGTCTATCTACATCTCGTGAACTATAAATTTTATCATGAGTTTGGTGTGGTCTTCTGATGCTTTCTGTTCTTTTATTGTTCTTTTATTTTATTTTATTTTTTAATAATTTTTCATGGGATGACAAATGATTGATGACTTTGAGATGTCATTGTAACTAAAATGTCAAAGTTTATAGTGATGTTTAAACTATCTTGCTTGAAAGGTGAATATATTACATCATTTGACACCTTTGTAAGGGTAAAAGTGTTATAAAAACGTAATTTTTTGTATCTCAAAATAAAACACAAAAGTGAAATGCGATTTATAGTGGTGTCAAATGAGTGTAAAAAAAGTTTGGATGTCAAAATATCATTGTCTTAAATGAAAATTTATTTGACATCATTTTACAACTATTTGACACTTATGCATAGGTAAGATGGTCATTGAAAAAGTTAAATTTTTGTAGTTACAAAGATAAATTGAAAAGTAATGAAGGATGGTGTCAAATGGTGTTAAAATATTTTGGGTATCAAAATACCGTTGTCCCAAATTGAAAAACAAATATTTGATAACATTGGACAACCATTTGACGTTTATCTAGGGGTAGAACAGTAATACAGAGATTTTTTTTATTTGTTAAAAAAAATTATGTAAAAAATTTTAGGGTATCAAAATATCATTGTTTCAAATAGAAAAAACTATCTCACACCATTTGACACCAATATAAGGGTAAAAGTGTCATAAAAACGTAAATTTGTGTATTTCAAAATAAAACGAAAAAGTCAAATACAATTAATAGTGGTGTCAAATCAGTGTCAAAATAGTTTGGGTGTCAAAATATCATTGTGTTAAATGAAAAAGTTATTTGACATCATTTTACAACCACTTGACACTTATATATCAGTAAGATGGTCATTCAAAAAGTTAAATTTATTGTAGTTGCAAAGATAAATTGAACAATAACAAATGATTGTGTCAGATGAGTGTAAAAATATTTTGGATATCAAAATATTGTTGTCCCAAATTAAAAACAAATGATAGCATTAGACAACCATTTGACATTTATTTAGGGGAAGAATAACAATTAAAAAATTCTTTATTTGTAACAACAAAAAAATTAAAAAATACATAAAGGTGTAAAATGGGTATAAATTAATTAAGGTGTTTAACAATTGAGTCATTTTACATGTATTCAAATGATAACATTGGATACTACATACATCTTTTAGGTACACCATTTCATAATAAATAATATACATGTATTTTTTACTAGGAATATAAATTTACATGAATTTCAAAGACCACAACTTTTATAGTTTTATTAAGTACTTTATAGGTTTGGAAGCATGTATTATTATCGTATGTGAGTTAAGTAAATGCAATGATATAAGAACTATGTTTAGTAAACAAAAACATAATCCTATCTCACCTTTTTATAACCAAAATGTTGATAGGAATTATAACAATTATATGTTTATTTTTCATTTAAGTTGGTTTATTTAGGTGTATTAGTGTATTTTTTATGTATTAATTTTGTTTTTGTGTAATGTAATTTATGCCGACATAATTAGAGATTTTTTTTAAAACATTGTAGACATGTATATCGTGGGGTTTTAAGTTATTTGAGGTTGTTAAATTGTTTTAAATGATTTTTCATATAATTTATATATTATCTATTATTTATTGTAAATTTTATTTATAAAAAAATAATGATTAATTAATGAGACATTGTTTAATTTTAATTTTGTTATTTGAGTATGGAATTAGGAGTTTTATATCGAGGGGAGATGGGTGAAGCTAATAATATATAAGAAAAAAAGACTCATACAAATTAAAGATTTTGGGTTAGAGATAATGTTAAGTCTCTTATATATGGGTTGACTCATGGTTTAATCCTTGTTAGATTCATATTTCTTAGGTTAGATTTTATTTGTCACCAATATAATTACTTAAGGTAGTGTTATGTGAAAAGTTATGTATAAATATAAGACTAGTTGATAAAACACTTTTGAGATATAAAGAGTTTGAGATGTATGAAAATTTATACTTAAATAAAAGATTAAGTAATCAGATTATATATTTATTTTTTAATTTTGTTGTTAATTGTTTATATTTAAAGGGTTAAATATGTTTTTGGTCGAATTAGTCCTTCTTGAAAATTTTGAACCAATCTAGTCTCATCTAGTCCCTCAGCTCTTTAAATGTGTGGATTTAGTCATTTTAACTAATTTTTATTAAGTTTATTTGACGTTTCAAACATATTTTATTATAATATTTTAGTTGTTTGTTTACACCGTTTGACACATGTTTACTTTAATGTTGGTTGAAAAATACATTTGAAACGTTAAATAAACTTAAAAAGATGGTTTAAAGAAAAAAAATTCATATATTTATAAAGATAAATGACTAAATTGGTTCAAAGTTTTAAAAATATACTAATTTTAATTTTTACTAAAAATTGAAGGATCAAAAACATATTTAATCCATATTTAAATGATTAAGAAGTAAGGTTGCATTGTGTGAAGTAGAATATATGATAAAGTTGGTTATATATCAAAAGTTTGGTTAATTAGTGTTTTCGTGAAGGATAATTAATAAGTATCGAAGTTTACAAAAATTTTATAGTTAACTATAATATTAAATGAATTTCATCTAATTATCATGAATGCAATTTTATTTTATAATATTAAATGGATTTCATCTAATTATCACGAATGCAATTTTATTTTATTTAGAGGACAAAAACGTTCGATATGTGAAAAGAACTCTAATTAAAAATTTATTTGATAAACACTTATAAAAAGTTTAAAAATAATTAAATAATAAAATAATTGCATTTTGATATCGGTAAAAATTAAAATATGATTAAATGTAAAAAAATAATTTGAAAAAGTGATAAAATACATTATGAAAAAAGAGAAATTTTTTCATATAAAAATGCAATATTTTTATCACAGAATAATCTGAAAAAGGTTATAAATTTCAATTTTTTTTTCGCAAAATTTAAATAGTGTACATTTTAAAGGTTTCAAATTTTTAATAAAGACTCTCTGTAATTTAAAAAGATATTTTTTCTTACATTTTAGTAAAGACTTTAAACAACATACTTATTTTTTGTTGAAGATATTATTTAAAAATTTTAAAAGATACTTTTATTTTTATAAAATTTATTATATATTTATATTATTTTAATTAATAAAATTAATTATTTCATTTTTTAATATAACAATCATAAAATTAAACATCATTAATAATACTTCATGCATTGAATACCGATTAGCATTCTCGGTATATTAATATTGTTTGTCTAAATTGATTACGAATGAAAAAATGTTAATAAACTATGAAAACAATGTTATTATTGATAAATATATAGTAGAACGGTTAATGAATTATGACAAACTATATAACAATTAAAACGCAAACAAAAAAAAAGATATGTGCAATGAGACAAAAGACTTGTAGGCTCATTATGAGGCTCATGTGTCAATTCATCACGTCATTCATATTACTTGTCTGGATAATAAATATTGATAAAAGCATAATATTAATTTCAAGAATCAATATTATTTAATAATACAATAACTAAATAAATTAATCCTAAAAAAATCCAACCGGCCAAAAGAAAATTAATCAATACATTTTTCTTAGGACAATGATATCATAATTTATATTTTTTCACTTTTATTTTTTCATTTTTTATTATATAATTTAGTATGAATTATTAATTAATATTTTAAAAAAAATTAATAATTCACATTAAATAATATATATTTTTTAATTATAACACACTTGTGAGAAATGAAAAACAAAAGTTTAATAGTTTTTCATTAAGGAAGATAGATGAAGAAAAGTTTAACTTAATTTCTATAAAATTATATAAATTGACATTCATAAAATTTGTTTATTTAAAATTAATATTGGTTGTTGTTTTATGTTACTATTAAAATGGCCTGTATATCTCATTTCGTTTTTAAGTAGAAAATCAAATAAAGTGCACTTATTTCTTTTATTTGATTTAAAAATAATATATTGATAGAAGTTTAAATAAAAGTTAAAAAAATTTAAAATTAAAGTTTTAAATCGTAAAACTATAAACAAAGAATTTAAAAAATAATTTTAATGTAGAAAATAAGTATGGAAAAAGATGAAGAAGATGTATACTTTCTTTAAAATTGTGTAAGATGAACTTATTTTGTATTAAAAATATAAATGAGATGAATATTTATTTTAAACTTAGAAGTACAGGTTTCATTTAATATAATATCATGAGAAATAAATGAATGCTTTCCTTAGAAAAAATTGATTTTCTGATTATCTATAATTGTGTACAGGAAGATTTTTTTTTTTATATTCACATTTTATAATTTTAATTTTACTCTATATAATATAATTATTTATTAAAATTTTAAAATTAATAATTATTTTTACATATTTTTTATAAAATTATCTATTTTTTTTCTTATTAATTAACAATTGTTTTTTTCTCTTTTTTCTATTCATTATATTTTATTTTTAAATATAAATCTATTTTATATATTAATTTAATAATATTATAATATCATTGATATAATATAATTTATATTTAAAATAGTTACAATACGATAATAATTTGTATTTCCACCGATTCTATTGAAAGAATAATAGCCTGAGACACACTGCCCAAGCAGCCTTCTAGACATATAATTGATATAATAATGAAGTTTTTACTTCCAGCACCTCACAGTTCTTTGTTCACCCCCTGAATTTTTTAAAATGACCATTGCCCTCCGCAAAAGATTTTCGAATTATATATTTTGGAAACTTGTTTGAACAAACCTTTAAGAATTTTTGGAACAAGATTTATGAAACGATATTTCCAAAATAGAATTTCAGAAAAAAAAATTTGAAATGATATTTTTTGAATAAAACTTCTGAAATATATGAAATACATCTCGGAATAAATTTGTTGAATGGAACTTTTGGAATAAATTTTTCAAAACATATATAATGTTTTTCGGAATGAGTTTTTCTTTTACATCAGATATATTTTGAAAAGGCATAAAATATGTTTTGGAAAAACATTTTAAAACAATTTTTCTTTTTACATTTTTTTTTCTGCAGCGTTCTCTCTGTGCTTCATTTCCTGTGATGGTGGGGTATAGTGTAGTGATAAAAAGTGTTATTTTTTTTTTCTAATATTTTGGAAGTGAAGTTAATATATACGAAAATACAGACAACAATAAGCATAAATATAATCCAAATGCAAGAAACTTGGGATAGTGCAGAAGTTTATGTGGTCGCTGCTTTAAATTGTTATTGCTATTTGTATTGCTGGTAAGAATGGGTAAAATAGAATTTTAAATTATATGGAGGTGCAAGAACAAATTATGGAAGTGTAGGAAGAAATATCCTTGCTATTTTCAAGAAGCCCAACAAGCCCATTCTTATAAAATCTGATTAATTTCAATATCTTGGCATAAAATGATTTTTTTTTTCGTAAAAATCGGAATATCTTATAAATATTTTATCACAATTTTGTGTAAATTTTTATATGAAAGAAATAGGAAACAGAAAAATGGTGAAGCAAATTAAAAAATAATTATTGTTTGGACAAATAAAAACTTTGAAACAATTTAATTTTAAAAAAATTTAACCATAATTTTTTGTTCAGAAGTTCATGGTTATTTTCCTAGAAAATGCATTTCTCTCCTCATTTTATTACTGACAATGACCCCAAGAAAATTTTTATATTACTTTTATTTACAAAATTATAATTGTGATTTCTGACCATTTCTCCAATAACTAAAATTTTGTCTAAGCTCTGGAGACTCTGTGTCGGCTCATTTATTGCAATAATCAAATAGCATTAGTTTATAAAAACAGATTATAACAACAAAAATGATGAAAAGAGATAAAATTTATTATTATCTATCATTTCTCGCACGCACGAGGGAAAACATTTAAATAAATATTAAATTAATCTTGTTAAGTTTTAAGTCTTTCTTAAATATGAATTTTTTATATTTTTTAACTGAATTTTTATTAATTTTTTATATTAAATATTTATTGTTTAAAATTTTCATTATAATTGGATAATACATCATTTATCTTATTTTCTTGTTTACATATGTTAAAAAAGTATAAGATTTTATAATTAATATTAAACAATATCAAAGTAATAAAAAGATTACATTAATTATAATATTGTTCTATATTAATTATAAAATATCATAATCATATTATTATTTATTTTTTACCTGTAACTTGTGACAAAATGTTTTAAATAGTAGCATATTTATATGTTGTTGAAATATTATGAAAATAGGAATTGTTATCAACTTATTTTAACCGGGTCACTTACTGATTTCACATTGAAAATGCATAGTTTTATATTAATTTCATATCTATTAACAGTGATGGACATTGTCATGACAATAAACATATGATGACACAGTAATTCGTTGAAGATTATACTTCAGCAATCAATTTATTGGAAATATATTATAAAATTTTGAGCGACTTTTTTGCATCAAGATGACACACGTGCTAAGAAAGTAACTATAAAGTATAAAGTGATTGTATTGTATGATCTTTCTCTGTATCTTAGAGTTGTTTGAATCATTTATGGGAAACTTATTTTTCTTCATTTCACTGTACAAGGAATGTTTAGTGTCTTAAAATTATAAAAATCGTTATACAAATTCACACATTATTTTCTTCATTTTTTTAATTGTTTATCAAGATGAATCAGTCACTCTTACATCAAAGTTATGTTCTTGGAGTGGAACTCAGAATATTATACACCAATTTAAATATCGAATAAATCAATATAATTGATCAAAATATCACTCGATCCAAAAACCTTACAGATAATAATTAACACTATATACGTGTAAAGAGAAGAATAGAATCGTAAAAAAATTGCAAAGAAAAAAAATGTAAGTAGGGGAATCAAATAAGGTATTATTTTCTTTTTAACCTCAAAAAAGAAGAAGTTTGTAACAGTATAACGGTTGTCGTTAAGATGATTATTAAGTATTATAAAGTAATTAAATTTTGGAAAATGATTTTTAAAGTCATTTTTCATTTTTTCATTTTTACATTATCAATATTCAAAAACCACTTAGAAGATGACACATCATGTCGTAAGAGAAAGTTGTCAAAAATTTAGTAATCAAAATATAATAGTTCTTAAATTTTACATTTTAAGGTGAGATTTGAATTAACTTATGAATAATGATATTTTGACTACTAAATTTTGACAATTTTTTCTTACAACACGATGTGTCATCTTCTAAGTGATTTTGGAATATTGAGAATGAGAAAATATAGAAATAGAGAAATAGAGAACCATTTAGAAGATGCCACCTAAGATTGTAAGAGAAAGTTGTCAAAATTTAGTAGTCAAAAAATAATTTTTCTTAACTTATATATTATGAACTTGCAAACATGGTTAAAATAGGCATTAAACAATGATTCTGATAGTATATTAAAAATGTGAAATTTAAGTCTAACTTAGTCCTACAAAATTAATTTGTAAGATAAGGTTTACACCCAGTTATATACTATGAATTGTCTTCTTAGTCAAAGTGGAACTCAGAACACGTAGAAAGGGAAGAAAAAAATATTAGAGAGAATATGTTGGGTGAATGATGATTCATGATCTTTAGTTGAGGTATAGAGATGAATAAATTAGTGGTAGCTTAGAGGTTTCGAACGGATAGTGTGAATGATGTTCACTCTTTTGAACTGCCTGAAAAGCCTCCTCAGCATCCATTAGCAGTGAGGAAACCAATGAAATGGATGGATCCATTGGGTGGACTTTGTCTAAACTTTGCAACAAAAAAAATGACTCTGAACTCCAATTCATTAATCACTGTTGCGGCATCAGACCCCACATTCTTAGCCGACCGCCTTGGCATCATTCGCATCTCACAACCTTAATCTTCATCTGTCACACTGTCACTAGGCTTTCCCTGCATGTGCACTTATCTATATTTTTTTCTTTACTCACATGTTTTCAATCTCACAATAATCACTTTATATATATACATATACACTCACACACGCAAACCCTTGACATATGTTTCAATTCCTTCCGAAGATGGTGGACAACGTTGGAGGCAGTTCCTCTAATCCTGAAAACAGTGGCATCAGGGAACAAGACCGTTTGCTGCCAATAGCCAATGTTGGGAGGATCATGAAGCAGATTCTGCCTCCTAATGCAAAAATCTCAAAGGAATCGAAGGAAACAATGCAAGAGTGTGTGTCGGAGTTTATAAGCTTTGTGACGAGTGAGGCATCAGAGAAGTGCAGAAAGGAGAGAAGGAAGACCGTGAACGGAGATGATATATGCTGGGCCTTAGGGTCCCTTGGTTTTGATGACTATGCAGAGCCACTGAGAAGGTATTTGCACAGATATAGAGAACTTGAAGTAGATAGATCAGGAAATAGCCCCTCAAAAGACAAGGATGCTGAATTCTGATCCTAAGAATATTGTGTTGTGTCTGAGACAAGGCTAGTTTAAGGTTTTGAGGATGTTGAGATAATCATTGTAATAGCTTTCTTGTTTTGTATGTTGTTACGTATATCTATCTATATGCATGCACTGTGTATCTGCATCTTTTTGTTTTGATTGATTTGCAGTATATCCATTCAATATGAATCATGATCGATCTCAATCGGTGCTATTCATTGACTGAACCAAGCTGAGTTTTCGCATATGCCATGTCCATGATTGGCCATGTGCACATGATGATACAATATCTTAATCATCAAAGCAAAAACATTCCGTACAGTTCCAAGCTATAGCTCCTTCTCCTTCTCCTTCTCCTTCATTGTGTTTGACCACAAAGCATGTCTTATTGGATAAGGATTATCCTTAATTAAATTCAGGATTAGCATGAAAGGATATATAATTTACTTAAATGAATATTCCAATGGAGTAATTTAAACTGAAATAAAAAACTATGTTTTGGTGTTTAATCCATTCTGGTTGTTTTGTTGTGAGGTTATATCTGAAAGTGTATCGTGGTATAGAGTCACTTTCTGGGGTCTCTTTAAACAGAGAATTGTTAATGAGAATCTTAAAAATGTAGTACGTCAGTAAATGTTATGTTAATATAGATTATGTATCTTAAATCTCATCATGTGGTAACAGTTTCTACACCAAATTAACTATTGTATTCCTGAGATGTCAACACAAAACCCCAACAAAGTGAAGCCAAAAAACGATGGGGAGTTTGCAAGCTGTTTTAGATTGATTCTTCGTACAAGGTCATGTAACACGGGAACGGATTGTTTCATGTTACTTTAAAAAGGGTAATCATATTTAACAAACAAAACTTTAACAAAGTTTCACAAACTGTTTTTTTAAATACAAAAGGTATTAATTTTTTAGTTTATTTTGATTAAAAAATAAAAAATTAATCAATTTAGTTTTATTTATAGACAATTTATCAAGTTTGTAAAAAAAAAAAATTGTCAGCAAATAATTTTTCCTTTAAAAACTCAATACAGTTCATAGTTATACGTATAGAGATTGTATCATCTCAAAGATTTGAGGTCCGACCGAATAATCGAAAATGGATAGAATGCTCAGAAGTCAATTCCAAATCTATAAGATTGGAAACAAAGTATTATAAGAAATTTTGATTTAATTGGATAGTATTATAATCTATGAGACATTTTAGAAAAAAAAAATAAAGGAGTTCATACTTTATTATAATATTTGTATTTTGTAACTGAAAATAGAAAGACTCACCCAAGGTTAAGACATAGAGCTGTTAAATCGATCCGACTCAGCTCGACCCTCCATGGGTTGATGATTCAGTGAGTCAATCTAACTCGGCTCACTTTTTAGCGAGCCAAAAAAATTCGAATCCAGTCCGACCCATCACGGGTTGGCGGGTTAAACGGGTTGGCTCACGGGTTCACTTAATTAAAAAAATATTATTTTTTTTTCAGTCAAAACTAAATTGTAATTCTAATTAAAATCTAAATAAACTTTAATACAATCAAAATACAAACCAAAATAAAAAAATATAAATTATTTGTGTTGGATAAAAAAACAACTTAACATGACCCAAATGTAAAACCCATGAATCAAATTATTGCCAAACCCTTTTATAATAAGAATTGTAATCGTTTTTAATGTATATTAATGAGATTGTTACATATATTTTTTGCGGAGGTGGAGTTTTAAGCCTAACTCGATCCCACAAAATCGACTTATAAGATAAGGATTGTGTCCACTTATATATTGTGAATTGTCCTTATATCTAGTCGATGTGGGGCTTCCAATGCACCCTCATGTCGAAATATGTGCGTGAAACTAGAAATTAGTAGGTAGTTCATTAGCAGCCGATAGTGGATAGAAAAAATGTCCAAGACATGTCTTATCTCTAGTCGATGTAGGACTTCCAACACACACCTTACGCCTATGTATATTCATCTTGTGTCTGAGTCTAAAAACTTATCTTTAGTCAATGTGAGACTTCCAACCATTTTATACCTCATACATTTTTACATTATGTATATTTACTCATAAATAGATTTTATATAAATTTTTAGTTTAATTATAGAAAAATATGAGTAATAAGTTATATTTAATTTGAGTTTGAATAAATTCATCACCCAGTCCAATATAAAAAAAAAGTTGAGTTAGAACTTGTATTTCGTTGTTTTTTTTTCAACTCAAAGTCAATGAACTTTTTTATTACATTTAATTCAATTCAACACATCTTCATTACGTTGTATTGGAATTGATCGATCGGGTCACTTCTTTTTTTAAGTTTTGTTTTTCTATAAAATTTATAATTTTATAACACCTTTTGTTACCTTTTTAGAATAATTTTCAGAACAATAGACCATATTAATTAATGTACCAATAATTGAATAACTTAATATTTAAAAAATAGTTAGTAAAATAATGATGTAACTTAAATATTACTTTTAAGATTATTTAAATTTTTTGATTAGATTGTACTAGGTTTCATTTTAGATTCAAACTACAGACTTTGTCACTCAATCTGTAAGAGATTAAATTAAATTAAGTTAGGTTAAGCATGAAACAATTACAAATAACTAAAACACAACCGGCATTTTTATTATATTTATAAAAATAAAAGAGGTAAAATAATATGTATAACAAAACTGTACAAAAACCTAGTAATTTTTAAATACAGTTATAAATAAAAATTTCCTTTTAATATTAGTACACTTATATGTCTAAAACTATAACTCCAGATCACTTTAAATGGGTTCTAAAGTACAAAATAATAATATACTTGAATGCTAATAATACAGTCATGTTTTTTGTTTTTTTATTATCGTATTTAAATTTTGTTTGAAATATTTAATCAAATGTCTATTTCTTTTTACTTTTGTCATTTTTTTTTATTTTGGGTTAGTCAACCCACCAACTAATTATTATTATGATATTAGGTTAAAATAGTAACTCACTAATCCAATCACATCAATGGATGATACCCATTGCACTCATAACTCTCTAAGACAACAAATGGAATAATGTTAACTATTGAGAATAAAATAAACATCATTAATTAGCCAATTCCTAAAGTCCTAGGTGACAAACCTACACTTACAAATGCCTTTTTGTCTATTATGTTAATTTAATCATCCATGCAATAATTTTTTTGCCTGCCTCCACTACAATACTTAAGACAAAGGGAACATTATGATGAGTCAACTAATTATTAAATTAATCTCATTTTTAAATGGTATCCCAATAGAAAGTAAAACAAGAAACTTTTTTGAGTTTGAATATATTTAGAAAATAATAAGATGGTTTATTCATATGTATTTTTAGGCTATTGAGAAAGGGAATGAGATTTTTTAGTAGAGAAATAAAAAGAAAAAAATGATTTTTTTATAAAGTAAAATTGGTTTATGTATGAGTTCATTTGTGCAAAAAAAATATTTTAATATACTTTCTCGAAATTTTTAATTTCAATTTATAGATGATTTTTCCTGTGTTTATGAATATTGTTTTTTCCAAAGCACACCCTAAATTAATTTAGAAGAAGACAATGATTTTTTTTTTTTTCATGGTTTAGGAACTAAAGACAAGGATCATTCTTCTTGTCTAGCATTTCCCCTACATTGTCAAAATCACATTTAATTTTAAATACATGCAAATATATATATATATATATATAAAAGTGACTTTATCGTTCTTGTTGTGAGAATTGATGAATGAATACATATTATATTCTTTTAAAATATAAATTAATATAACCATCGGATTTTTTAAATTTTGATAACAAAAATTAATTTTATTAAAACTTTTATCTATATATTATTCTTATAACAAACACGAAATATTAGGAAAATGGTACAGTTTAGATAAATTTTAAAGTATATATATATAATGTTTTAAATAAAATCAATTTTTATTTAGTAACTTACATGACTGATTAAAGTTAGGTTAAACACGTTCATTTAAGATACCCTTAAATTTATTTTAATTAATTAAAATATTAATGAAAAAATAAGACGAGAAAAACACCAAATGAAGAATTAGAGAACATTTAAAAGTTTATGATAAAAGTAGTGTTATTATCTTCATGAAGATAATTTTTCTTGGAGAAAACTCAAGATTTTATACTATGAACTAATTCATTTTGTTCACAAGAAAACAATGATAATGGAGGATTCCCGAAAGGCAAAAGCCATTGTTTTACTTGGAAGCTATAGGTGCCTGCAAGCACTCCTTTGATCCACTAAACAGCCATAATATGAATGCTAAACCCTAAACTTCAAAAAGATTAATTTTTCCCTTTTTTTTATAATTACGAGGCAATACCCTAGGTCTCTGTTTGTTAGATAAAACATATATATGAATGCTGATTTTAATCATATATATATATATATATATATATATATATATATATATATATATATATATTGCGGTTTGCATAATTATTCCGTGACGGAGATCGGGTGGACTAAATCACAATTCAAATTGAATTTTTAGTAGGACAATTGTTGAGGGAGAGATTGTTGCATCTGGTATCAATTGTCTTGTGGCAAAGATCAAGTGGACCGAGTCACAATCAAATTGTGATGGTTGAGTTGTTACACTATTACCTATAGCTTTTGACCAATGGTAAATGTTCGATCCTAATAATATATATATATATATATATATAATTTTTTTTGTTTTTTCTTTGTTTCTCTTTTTCTGATACATATTTAGCAAAAAAAATTTCATTAGTTGGATTGGTTTAATACATATGAACTAAAAAAAATGTAAATAAAGTTCTTTCATAAAGAAAATGATAATGTGACTAAAGCTTTACAAACTCTTTTTAAATCATCGTGAAATAAATGTTAGAGATATCATATTAGTTACAAAGAGAAAATTAATTTTAAGCATATATATATATATGTAAGTTAATATTTATCTTATAGGTTAATTTCATGAGATTTGTCAAACCTATTATATGAGTGACTTATAAATCATCCATAAATATATGATATATGTGTATAGTTTAATATGAGAGGATAGTTGAAGATCTTGTATCCACAAACAAAACCAATTTTAAATATATAAATGAAGACAATCATGATCATCTTATAAATCAATTTTGTAATAATGAATTAAGCTTAAACTTATTTTATAATATTAAAATAATTAAAGTGTGAAGAAAATAATCAAGAAGACTTAATATATGAGATTTTCATTACATCTACATTTTCTTTTTTTTGAAAGCTGCCCATGGATAGACAAAGTGAGTCAACCAAAATTGTTTTTTTTTTTACCTCATCAACAAGTTATAAAAGGTAATTCTTTATAATCTAACTCATTAAACTTTTTGGTTGAAAACTAACTTGGATCTAGGGATGGCAACAGGTTAGGTTATACGCGGATAGTGTCTATCCGTAACCCGACCTGTAACAAAAAAATTCACTTGTTACTCGTATGGGTATCCGTTTAAAAAATACACGCAGGTTTTTTAAAAACTGCGGATACTCGTGAAATTTTTGAATATTTAAAAAATATATTTTATAACTTTTTTAAATGAAATTTAAATACAATTACAAAAAAATGAAATAAAATATAAATTAAATTTTAATTTTAATTAAAATTTAATCTAATAAAATATAAATTAAATTTTAATTTTAATTAAATTTAACTTAATAAAATATAAATTAATGTTAATTTTAATTTTTTGTGGGTAACAAATAGTATGATACCCGCATCCGAGCAGTTTAGAAACGGGTATTAAAATACCCGCTACATGCGAATAATGAATACTAGTAGATACCAACTATTCATTGCAAATTTTATCCGCAAATACCCAAAGACACAAGTATTTTTACCTGCAAATAATAAATATCCGCGAATACCAACTATCCACTGCGAATTTTATCCGCGAATACCTATGGATGCATGTATTTTTGCCATCCCTACTTGGATCCACTCATTCAAGCTATATATGTATACATTTGTAAAATAAATCTATTTTTCCTATTTTTGTTATGAATTATTTGAGATTTTTTGGTTTTATTTGTTTATTCGTTAGATTTGTGATATTGAATTGGTGTTGTGTCGTTGAACTTTTGTATTATGGTTTTTCTACGTTTTTTTTTTTCTTTGGACATCTAATCCTAAATGGTTTACTTTTATTTAAACAACGTGAAGTGGAGTAACTAATATGAAAGGTGTTAGTTTATTTTGAAATTCTAATCTAAGCTTATGCTTAATATAATTTTATTAGTTTGAAACATCCACAATATGAGGAACTAGTTCTCTTAACTGACATGGTACTCATTCAAAACATTATTTAAAGAGAATTAGAAAATCATGGGTTCACAAAAAACAAACACATTGGTTGAAAACTTTAAGCGTGTGTTTCAAAGTATGAACCTATAAATTATTATATAAGTTTGGTGAGACAAAATGAAAAAGTTGAAAATAGTACCGTTTGTGACATGGATAAATATTCTGGGAATATAAACAATGTTGATGACATTTTCGTTTTAACTCATTGGAACAGATTTTGTAGTTAGTTTTGTCTGTTGGAATCTTGTTAGGGGCAACTTCGTTTTATGCACCACAACGTTTTTGTGACTGCTTGTAACCTTAGAATGATTCTCTTCACTGTACTGATATACCTCGTACACATTTCTCTTAATAAAATACAGAAATTTAATTTAGAAATAAAAATGAAAGGAGATAAGAGGTTAATAAAGTTTGTTAAATATGTTTTCACAGAAGAAAATTTCCTAAAACACTTTTGATGAATTTTCTAAAAACATACTCATTCAACATACACAATTTAATTTACACAGAGGGGATTGTTCGTATGTTTGAAGAAAATGTTTTAATGACATGTTATTTTGAAGCGATGTGAACTTATAAGGTATGTATGAACGTAATCAAGTTACTCTAAAGTGGACTCATTTTTGTAATAAAAGTTTTATTACAAAGGCAAATTATTATTAACAATGTTACCAATTAAAATATATAAGAAAATTTATGTAAAATTATATTGAGTGGATCTAATTATTATTCGTCTTATGACAGAAAGAAAAGACCATCTCTAAAACGCCACTAGTAATGATAAGTTTAGACAGATCTACTGCCCCTTGTATTCTAATAGACGGTGGTTTGATTTAATTATCTTAGAGATTTTATGTAATTCTTACTTCTATATATATAGAAACATGCAAAGCTCTCGGTATTTAATCTTCTGTAACATTTTTTTTTCACTCATGTTCTTGTTTTCCTTATGATTGTTGTGCAAATCCAACAATTGATATTGTCTATACTACAAGAAAAAGAATGTCAAGAAGGACAAGGTTAAAAAATATGACCAGCAAGTATATAACATTGAAAAGTTTCCTTGAGATAGTCAAAGAATGATACATCGAACTAATTATCATATATAGCATGAAAGAACTAACCATATCAATTTCTGACTACACTGGGTCAATGATGTTATTAGTAAACCTAGAAATATGTTTCCAAAATCTCTACCAAATCGAGATTCGTTAAAACAGATTAATTTTTCGTTTAAGGATATAGTTGCAGAAATTGTTACATGATTTGGAATCAAAGTAGAGAAATGTGATATTTTAGCTCTGAAATCGTGATGTCTTATGAAAAGCACTAAAGACCATCTTCTAAAGTGCATCTAGAAATGTTGAATTTGAATAGACTGTTTTCTATCTACTCGTTGTATTCTTGGAGACAGTGGTTTGTCTTAATTGTCCTGACAATTTCTGGTATTCCTGGTTCTATATACAGAGAAACGTGTGCAGGTATAGATACACAATTAGACCGGTAGGAATCCAGATTTAGACAGGAGTATAAAACATTCAAGAATAGGGTTGGGCATAATTTACTAAATTATACTAAACTATAGTTAATTGTATTATATTAAACTAAAATATACTAAACTATTCATAATAATAATTGAACTGTACTATAAAATAGTTCAGTTTTAAGAAACTAAACTTATGCTAAATTAACTAAGTTAACTAAGTTAACTATTGAACTATAGTAGATTGAAAGAGCAAAATACCTCAAATAAAATATTAGTATTAGGATAAGAATTGGACTTATGTGTTTTATATCTTACCTTCTATTCTTTCTCTTTCATATTGAAATATTTATTTTATTTTGTCTTAATTTTTTTCTTTACTCTTTCTTTGAGAAAAATATAAAATATTTATAATTAATTTATTAAAAAAATTATAAATTAATTCA
>Ga0214544_1000447_pt1 | contig 74692 bp, 33 predicted proteins | sample CNSS3metaG_FD_160074 | JGI IMG/M metagenome (GOLD analysis project Ga0214544, IMG submission 160074) | Root nodule microbial communities from cowpea collected in UCLA plant growth center, Los Angeles, California, USA - CNSS3 | ecosystem: Host-associated > Plants > Roots > Nodule | place: USA... | reverse complement strand
ATGGGTTAAATATGTTTTTAGTCCCTTAACTTTCAGTGAATTTTGGAATTAGTCCATTTTGAAACTTTTAACCAATTTAGTCCTTCATCTTTTGAAATACGTGGATTTAGTCCTTTTAATCAAATTTTGTTAAATTTATTATTTCAAGCGTGTTTCACAATAGCATTTGACTTAACATTAAAGCAAAAATGTGTCAAACAGTATAAACAACTCAAATACAATCCTAAAATACGTACAAAACATCAAATAAACCTAACAAAATTTGATTAAAGGGACTAAATCCATGTATTCCGAAAGATGAAGGACTAAATTGGTCCAAAATTTCAAAATGGATTAATTCCAAAATTCACTGAAAGTGAAGGGACCAAAAACATATTTAACCCTTTTTTTATTTTAATTTTTTTAGAAAAATCAAAAAAATTGTCACGTATCAAATTGTCATCGTGGCAGTGACAGAGTGATGTGTCACTGTGGCAGTGATAGTGACACGTATTTTCTTAGTCTCAATTTGGTCCCTTTATTTTAATTTGTCTCAATTTAGTCACAATTTTTGTAAAAATTAACAATTTTGTCCCTCTTCAAATTGAATCAAAAATTAATTTTATATAAATGTTATACAAATATTTTTATTAAATTTGATATTTTTATTCAAATTGATATTTTTATTATATATTTTTAACATAGCTAAGTTTATTTAAAATTATGTTTTACATTCCACTTTACTTAAAATTGTTTTCAAATTTTAAATTTATGTGTTTTATTGTTACATGAACTAGTTAATTTATGAATTTTTTTCTATTAACATTATTTTCTATTAACAAATTTTAAACCATTTTAAATAAAGTTCAATGTAAAATATTAATTAAATGAACTTAATTTGGTTAAAAATATTTACTTGAAATATCAATTTTGATGGAAATATTTGTGTACATTTATATAAAAATTAAATTTGATTTCAATTTGGAAAGGGACAAAATTGCTAATTTTTACAAAAATTGGGACTAAATTGAGACAAATTAAAATAAAGGGATCAAATTGAGACTAAAGAAATGACACGTGGTGTAATACTGACACATGTCACTATCACTACCACATCACTATGTCACTGTCACGTGGCTAAATGACAGCTTGACACGTGGCAATTTTTTGATTTTTTTAAAAAAATTCAAAATAAAAAATAATAAAAAAATTTAAAAAATCGAGGAACTGACACGTGGCACTCCCTCTAATGGCGTCAACCTTGACTTAACGGAAAGGGCAAACATGAGACGTTTCAACAAAAAAAGGAACCATTTTGAGACTTTTAAAAATTTGGGTACCGTTTTGAGATTTTGACTCCAAACTTGGAACCAAAAGCATAATTAAACCTTCTTTTAACAAAAAAGTTTGAACATATTTCATCAACATTTTCTTAAATTATTGAGTGAGATATTAAAAACAGAATACTCATTTAAACTCCTTCCTATGCTGCAGTGTGGTATATAAATTATCTAAAATAAGTTTGTTCTTAATCCAATTTGGATAAAAAAAAAAACAATGTTAGACACAAAGAATTCATGAAAAAAATAGTGTGCTTAAATTTTAAACTGCCTCTTAACAAATGTCTAAATTGGCGTTCAACTTTTATATATTGTACAAAGAAAAAAGTTAACTGAGTTGAGTTCATCCCTAAATTATTCGGGAATTTTAAAGAAGTTTTAAATTTTTTGTTAATCTAATTCTTAATTGATTGAAACATCAATAAATTACAATTTATGATAGTTTTAAAAAAGTTTAAAAAGTCAGTTATCATACATATTATATAGATATAGAGAGTTAGAATGCTCTAGAATATTTTCAAACAATTTAATAATTTACTAAAGATGATTATATACTAAAGATATATTTTCTAATACATTATCGAATAATTAAAATAACAAAATTTCGTGGTCTATCTTTTTTTAATATTTTTTTAAAATTACCAAATAGGTTTTTAATTCTTATAAGATGAGTAAGTATTTATTTTGATTTTATAATTTCTCTTCTAGTTTTTCTAAAATTAAACAAAAGGTCAAATAACACATTAGTATTATGATAAAATATTAATATACGACATATATGACATATAAAAAAACTTATAATTTTTTTTTAAATTCATAAAATAAATTTCATTTAATAGTTTTTAAATAAATATTAAAAATGACAATAAAAACAGTGTTATTAAATTAAAAAAAAAGATATTTATGAATATTAGAATAAAATGTCACTAACTACAAACAATTATTTCCGATTTTACAAAGACAAATAAAAAAATATATCGGTCAAAATCAATTCTTTCTAATTTTAATTTTACTAAAAATATATTTAAGATTTAAAACAAAATCAATTTAAAAAAAAAAATTCAAGGAGTGTGTTTAAGAGAACTTCTCAAACAACGTGTTGGTGGCTATATATAGCAGTCATTGTTGACCTTATATGCATGTATCCGTGGTGCTTTCTATAAGCCACCCAAATTCCAAAGTTGATTATTGGAATCAATCACCAAATCTAGGAACTGATGATTTTAGCATTTAAATGAACGAATGGAATTGCGTGTTTTCCTCTTTTCAATTCCATCGCAAACCGTGTTTCCCTCTGATCTTTTGGAGCCACAAATGAACGAAACCAGACCCCTCATTAAAGAAGGAATGATGAGCTGAAAACTGAAGAACACTCTTTTGAACCATTGTTTCCTCCACCCACTTCCCCTTTCTTCCCTCCTTTTTCTGTTTGTTCTTCCTTCGCTGGGACACATCCACAAACGGTGAAGGTTTTGCAAACATGAGTGGTAAATCCTCCGTCTCCAAGGAACTCCATGCCAAGCACACAAAGGTGCAATTTTTCCCCACACCTTTTCGTTTTTTCTCATCTACTTCATCTGGGTGATGATGATGATGTTGAGTGCTATCAACTATCGATTAGTTGGGTTTACGTTCATGTTTTTCTTTATCATAATGTTTTTGACAATGTGTTTTCGTGTATTTGGTCGTGTGAATCTAGCAACAACGTCTTTTACTTTGTTTTCTGAATGGATGCAGATATTAGAGGGACTTGTTAAGCTACCCGACAACAGGGAATGTGCAGATTGCGGAACAAAGTATGTGCCTTAGTTTCATAACCTGTTGTTTTATGTTGAGTATAGATTTCATGTTTGCTTGAAATTACATAGGCACATCATGTGGTTTCTTAAAAATTTGCATGAGATAAAGTAGTCGAGAGACGTGGAAATTACTCGCTTAAAAAAATACACAATGCAATGTGTTAAGGAATTAGGGGGATGAGAGAAATCTCTGATGGTACAAAAATAGTTAAGGAATTACTATAGAAGGGGTATGGAGTGAAAATCCAAGAAATTATCGGAGTGGCAGTGTAATTTCCTAATTTCAACTATAACAAGTCTCTTTCGGGGAGGGGGAGTCTTAAACAGTTTTGGGTACTTGTGTTCTATGCCCATGGATAATGGTTCTACATCAGATATCCAAAAGGATTTGTGTTTGTACTTAGTTCAAAGTTTTCCTTTTTATTCACTTTGCTGTTCATATCCTTTGATTTTGGGATCAGCTTGGGTTTTAGCACAGATTATTTACTTTGAAATTGTTTAGGTTTTTTTCATATTTTTTAAGAACATATTTTTAATATTTCAGGGCACCGCGATGGGCAAGTGTGAACTTAGGAATATTCATTTGCATGCAATGTTCAGGAATTCATCGAAGTCTTGGAGTACATATATCACAGGTTTACATACATATCTTCTTCTGTTTCGGTGTACAAATTGATAATTGGCTAAGCCTTCTGATTTTGCTGCTAGGTGCGATCCACAACTTTGGATACCTGGTTGCCAGATCAAGTTTCTTTTATGCAATGTAAGAAGTACACAATTTGGTTTCATATTTCTGAGTCAAAAATATTGTTAAGCATATTATGAGATAGTAAATAGTTAGATACTATGAGTAACTCGGTTGCCTTTTCAGAACAAGGGAATTAACTAGTTTGGTCAGAAGGTTAGATGTTGGTCTGTCAAAATTGTATTAGTAATTCATGTAAGTGGTATGGTACATTCCATATATATGTATGTAGATATATCATTTATATGAGATTACGTAATATCCATTTAATTGGTTGGTGAAACTAGATATTCATGGAAGATAGGATAATTGTTAGAAAAAATACTGAGCTCTTGAATTCTCTTGCAGCTGAATGCATTTAGTACTTTGGTTGTCTGCAGAATGTGTACCTAGCTCATCTCTTGATTTGTTGTATTTTATGCAGTAATGGGTAATGCGAGGTCAAATAAGCACTGGGAGGCAGAGTTACCACCAAATTTTGACAGAAATGGATATGGAATCGAGAGATTTATTCGTTCGAAGTGAGTTGAAACTGTTAAGGAAATATTGTGAACAGCATTGCTTGTTTGCATAAGCTTAAACTTGCATCTAATTTACCCTATTTTGATGCTGTCAACTTGCTTAAAATTTTCCAGGTATGTGGAGAAAAGATGGGCTTCAAAGGGTGAACTACAACCAGCTTCAAAGTCAGCTGAAATAATCTTTAACCGGAATGAGTCACCAGCTACTGGGTCCAAGAGTGGTATTCAGAAGAATAGGAGATTGTCTCTTGAGGAAAGCATTCTTGTGAAACATATGAACCATATTCCGCTTCCGACAACAAGATCTCCGACACCAAGATCTCAGGAGGTATTCATGTTTAATCAAGTTCAATTCTGGATAAAGAATTTTCTTGCACTCATACCTATACATTGGATCATTTAAAGAACTACTAAGATGCACTGTTTAGTCTGCATATGGGTGGCCAGTTACGGTTTACCTAGTTTACTATTAGATACTGTGATCAAAATGGTATCTTATTGAATTCAATGTCCACTCTGAAATATTTTTTCCATAATATTCTCTTTGTGCTCTTCTCAAAAAAATTTTGCCTTCCAATATCTACTACATCACAAAAAGCCGATAAAAGTTTATCTTTTGTAATTCAGCGGTCCCCTGATATGCAAAATAAGCTTTCACCTGTACCATTAAGGAGGCCATCTGCATCATATGATTTTGACAACTCCAGGATGAAGAACAATGGTACTGTTGACCATTTTGGCTTGTTTTCCCCCCCTAATGCTAAACAGGAATTCTCAACTACACCTCCTAGCTGGATAACGTTCGATTGTAAGACGGAAATACTTTTATTGCACATTTTTTGTTCAATATCCTTGCACTCTTCGTATTGGAACTAATAAGATGGTTTAATCTCATGTTATGCATTTCATGTGTGCAGGAGAAGGCTTATGAGGTATGTTTGTAGATTGTTGAGCTAGCTCTTTGTGTAGATGCCACGGCATTGTAGTTGAAGAAGGTCTTGTAATGTTGCATGAACTTTGAGCTGCATTGATCTGGTGTGTACTTCTCTTCTCCAACGATTACAATGTTGATTTGATGTTTTGCTTTGTTTTCATTTTCAGATGACCCTTATATTTTTTCATATTTTCCTGAAATCATAAGATTTGTCATGATCTGTGGCTGTAGAACTACCTGAAATAGTTCAACTAAGCTCAAAGTGCATCCTTATACAGTACAATGCTTCCAACATTTGAGATAACTAGTTTGCATGTTGATAAACATATGAGATAACCATGTTTCCAACTTTCTTAGTTTTAGTGCAAGAGATTGGTCTCACGTGCATAATTTGATACATGGCTTATATCTTGAAAACAATTTATATTGAAGATTATGTTTCCTCACAGGTTTGATAACAACGCTTGCAATCAACACACTGCAGCAGGATATAAATTTTGTGCACGTTTGCACTACTTTGGTGTTGATGTATCACAGCCTATGGTCGTTCATAAAATGGTTTGATCAGTACTGTAGCTTCTGTCACTTTTTCCTTCTAACAGCCATTGGTTGATATTAAGAAAAGATCAAAGGAAGTAAATACTAAATAGCAGTTCTTTTCTTATCAGTGTCAGTTCAAGAGTCTGTGACTGGTGATGTTGTCATATGCCCCAGCCTAAGTTTGATCTTTTCTAGTGCAACTTTTCTTTTATTCATCAGTGAAATACATAGCAATCTTAACCTTCTTTCTGCATTGAATTTTGGGTTGCTTATCAATGGTTCATTGGCCAGAAGTTTTATCTTAGTTGCCTTGAAACTGAAAATCTTGCAGTGCCATTACTGTGCAGGCTTTAATATTTCGAAGCAGGTGAGGAAATATAATGGTTTAATAATAGTAAAAATTACATTAGTTTAAATAGCTTTATAATAATGCTGAATAGTAATTTTATCATTACCATATACACAAAATGTTACAAGAGAAAAACAAGCCATTATTGATTGTCTCTCTTGCCCCTGAATATAACAAACAACAAATATAAAAACTTTCCATTGCTTGGACTGAATTGTATTAGTTATTCAAAAGAATTGATAATATAATAAATGGAAGATAAAATCATAATACTTACTATTGTCTCTTTTAAACTTAAAAAGATACAATTGAAATAGTTTTCCCCCTCTTTTTCAAGGTTTTTTTTTTATTTTCTAATTACATATTATAACTTTTTTTTAAAAAAAAACACACAATTTTAGTTAAAGTTTTCTGCTTAAAAAGGTGTATGATCGTGAGCAATTGGTCACAGAACCTAACTTTTAAAGCGTGTATATTAACGTGGTAATAAAAAGCCTTTAATATAATGAAAAGAATTTAATGATATTTTAAAAAATCAAAGCTGAACAAAATTTGTAATATTAAACATGGTAATTAGCAGCCAATTTTTTATTTAATGATTCTTAAGTGTACTTCATCCAGAAATATATATAAATATGATGAGAAGACTTGAAAGTGACACTAAAAATTTACTCTGGGAATAAATTTATAAAATATTTAATTTAATATGAATAGAGAATAGATAACTTTTTCTCCTTTACATATTTCCAATCCAGCACAACATAAAAATATATTAATGGGTGCAAAATCGTCACGGTGAGACTGCTCGCATTGTAGTTTACCTTCCACAAAATCAAAATCTGATAATGAACTTCTCTATCTCTCTCAACGTATAAAGGCGGGAAAACACTGAAATTCTCCCTGGACGATCAAACTATGAAATCTCTCTCAACGTAGCTTCAAACTCTAACGTACTCTCTCTCTCTCTCTCCTTCTTTCTCCTTCTCCTTCTTCGATGCTTTCAGAAATTCACTTTCTAAATTTGTGGTAGCTTCAATTTCTTCCGTTCAGAGGCCATCTCCTCTCTGTGCGAAGCTCATCTCGGTATGCCTCGTATTTTCTCTTTCGTTCTCCTCAGAAAATTAACTCACGTGTTAATTAACTTGTTAGTTGTCACATTAATTAAGTTTCAGATTTGGATTGTTGACAATTGCATCCAGAATTTTCTGAGCTAGACTTCCTATTCTGTACTGCGCAATTCAATTGTCTGTTACTTAGCTCTGAGTTTTCCTTTTCTTGTTTGATTCCAAGAAAAATGGAGAAACTCAGGCCAGCGTGGGCTGTCAAGGCAATCATCGTCATTGTTTTCACTTCGACACTTTTCCGATGCGTCTGCGGCGAGAATCATACCGTCGGCGGAGCCTCAGGCTGGGATCTCAGTTCCAACATCCAGGCCTGGTCATCTACGACAACGTTTAATATCGGAGACGATCTCGGTACGTATCCATGTGTATATGTTCATCTTAATTAATCCACGCATGCGTGCACCACACACACATACATATGTTTCTTCATTTCCGTTCATCTTAATTAATCCAGCATGCATGCACGAAAGCATTTATATCTTAAGAGAAATTAATTTCTGCCAAGCATAACGTGTTCAGTCGCAACCTTCGAGTTTCAGATGGTTTAACAGCAGAGTAATAGTTAATTAGTTCAAGTTCTATTTTGAAGTTTTGTTATCAGAATCGTTGAGGACAAACACGTTTTCTAATCTAGAATGCGTTATTTTCTCTGTAGCCAAAAATTCTGATCATTCTTCAGTACATTTTCGTTTATTTGGAAGATAGTTTAGCGAAGTGAAACGAACGATGACGAACCAAAGGGCCTTTTCGGCACAAAAGATTATATATTTTTTTATTGGTTAAATTAAAATTTCTTTTGTTCTTTATTTTTTAAATACAATTTTGATTTATTTTTCAGATTTTAATATTTATATTTTAAAATATCTTTTTATCTAATTCTTCATTTTTCATGTGTATTTTTAAAATTTTAATTACTTAAATTATTTTTAAGCTATTTTCAATACATGTTAGATTTAAAGTTTAATTAAATAAAAAGTCAAAATGAAAAAGATATAAAATTAAAGATTCAGTTAAGGAATTTTGAAAATAAGGAAATAAATTCAGAAATAAAAAATAGAGAAACAAAAATGGTATTTTAAAAAATCAAAGCTGAACAAAATTTGTAATATTAAACTGTGAGCAAACTAAAATAATAAAAGTTTTGGCGTTGTTTGGCTGGCAGTATTCTCGTACACGCCGGTTCACGACGTGGTGGAGGTGAACCAACTAGGTTACGACACGTGTACGATAGCCAACGCGCTTGCCACGTACGATAATGGAGAAACCGTGATTCACTTAGGCGGAGCGGGAACGCGATACTTCGTGTGTGGCCGAATGGGCCACTGTCAACAGGGCCTTAAACTCCAAGTCCAAGTTCTAGCCCAGTCCAACAACGGAACCAACGACGATGAAAACCAAGACCCCGGTACCGCTTCTTCTCCTGCGCCTCGTTCTTCTCCGCCGCCTCCTTCTCCTCCACCGCCTCCTTCTCCTCCACCGCCTCACCGTGTCGAACACTCTCCCGCAGATGAGCCCTCACCCTGCGACTCCTCCGGTACAGACGAGCGTTTTGGGGTGGTGCCGTTAATTACGCTCGTAATCGTGCTCGCTTTCGCCCACGCTCCTTTCTTCTTCGCTTTTCCACGCCTCTGTTTTCATCTCATGCGTTTAAATTTCTAGCTTGCTGCATTTTAGTTTTACCTTGGCCTATTGCTCAGGGCGTATATGAATGTTTCGGTCTGAAATTGAATAATGAGTCTGCTTTGTGCGTATTCAATGTGAATATTTTCTCAGGATGCATGGTATGTACTTTCCTTTCTTGTAAAAGTACTAGTTGCAGCTCTGCATGCATATTCAAAGTGAATATTTTCTGTGGTTACAAATTTGCTTTTTCACTTGGCTAATGTTCTTTGTGTGAATAATAAAACGGGATGATGTATGTAAACTAGATAAGTAAAAAAGGGTGTGAAAATTGATGTCATCTTTAATTCCAATAATAGTTAAATTATTAATTACTGATTAGATTAATTAATCTTAGTTATGTTATAAAATTTTGGATTTAGTTAACTAGGTCCCTATATTTTTAATTGATCCGACTGGGTCAATCCAGATTAATTACATTTCCTATCTCAATGACGAAGGTAAGTGTTACTAATGCCATATCATGACATGAGAGACAATATGTATTATTAGAAGCAGGGAAATGTTATTTTCTTTCCACAAACTTTGAAATGTCTTTAACAAAAACAGAACCTTGCTAATCCATGGCCAAATGGTTGTGGGTTGGGCCTTTAACACCAGCAATTTCTTATCGCCTTTGTCTACAAGGTGCCAAGGCATTATTCGTGTCGCGTGATGATGGGGCGGCGTCCATAATATTGCTTAGCCCTTTAGAATACCATCATTAAATTCCAAACCCTGCAAGAAAGAATGTTGAAGTTTCAAATAATAATGCTGGTAGTTTGCAATTAAATTGTCATAGGTACTCATATTTAGACTTTGTATGCATAGATGGATGGTGTCCTTGTGGACCTACAAAAGGAATAATAGTAGCCGCTAGAAGTTACAAGTCTCTATCAGAGACAGTTTTGAGTGCTGCTTATTCAACCTAAATGCAAATTAGCAGCTTTCAATACACATTCTTACTCTTCGCCTCATTTCTTTTGCAAACTAAAATTAGTTTATTCATAGATTTATTTTAAGTAAAATATATATTTATCTTTTCTTGTGAAAATGTTTGTCCAGAGTCTTCTCTTCTCTGGGTCCCTATTCTCTGGTCCACAGCTTCCTTGTGCCATGACAACGTGTACAAGGAATTTCTTGGTGCTTTCCATTAGTGGTTAATCAGAAAAGGACTAGTCTTTGATAATGGCAAACAGTGGGTCTTATTCTTAGGTCCTCTAGCTTATACACTCTTCGTAATCAATATTTACACATAATTATTACCATAAGCAACGGTTATGCAGTGTCACACGCGTCAGACACTGATAATTCAAATTTCTACTAGAAGAAAATAACACTAGCTGTTGAATTATACTTGGCCATTTTGATGGCAGCAGAATTCATTGACAAAAGTAGAAAGCGTCAAAATAGAAGGAGAATGCAATATTATAATAAAAAACTGAACTTTCCCAAATGAAGCTAAAGGTATTTTGCAGGCAGAAGATGGGGGTCCGTGTCTGTGGCTTGGTTTGGTTTGGTTTGGTTTCTCACAAATAAAAGACTCTCTCACTCTCACAACTTGGATCCACTTACATTTTCAATTGTACAAAGGTCCTACTTCTTTAAGAAGTTCTGCACTGAAACTTGATGACACAACAATAGACATGGGGCTCTTTCTGCTTCAATTTTCACTGGCATGTAAGGGGGCAACGTGCTTTCCGACCTAAGGGTGTCATAATTAAAATGAAGGCTTAAAGAAACAGCAAGTCCCACTAGATCTATAATGATCTATACCATGCTGACAGATACTCACCATGTGCTTCTGTTCTCCAAGTTTACTGCCATAATCCCATAATTTCATCCAAAACTAATTCTACCTTTGTAGACTTTGACAGCTTAACCAATCTGCTTAAGCCAACTTATCTCAATTGATGCTCACATGCAACCATGCACAGTTGAAAGGACAACTCACTCCTCACCCACACTACATTCAATTTATCTTCTTTCATGTACTTCAATCCATGTACCCAAAAAATTAATAAAATAAAAGGCTCAGTTCCTTTCTTGCCCCATAATACGCCAAAGGGTCTGGTCTACCAATGTACACGAGCTGCTATATATCAACTCCTTGCATGATGAGTACGGTTGTCACTTGTTATTGTTAGGTGTATATGATTTGGTTCAAATGGTATGTATCCAACTTTGTTCCCCCCTTCCTTCTGTGTCGGTTCTCTTGTAATTATAAAAGTAAAAAAGGACAACCATTCAGCAAATAGAATCTACGACGTAGCCTTTTTGTTTTTTAAATCATGTTTATTCATCTGCCAAACTCAAACCCACTTTGATCCAACTCCACTCAGACCAACACACTACTTTCTCACTCAACATGCATTTTAAAGCTGGATTAATTGGTAAATTATTAAGTCTGCATAAAATAGCAGAAGTTGTACATTGGATATTAAACAATCGCCTCATAATGCTACCTGGGTTCAAACTACATAATCAATACAAACATTAGGTGATATGAGAAAAACTAAACTTCTCAATAGTTTAGTAGAAGATGTAGAGCAAAGAAATTGCACAACAGATTGGGAGAAACCTAACTTATGCCCACCATGTCACAAGAAACTTGACAAGGGAAAAAGTACACCATGTCTGATACTTGTCTTGGCTTCTTCACAGTCTCAGCAGCAAAAATATGTACACAGCAAGTCCTGCCAATGGAGAAGAAAGAGTCAACATAGGGAAACCGACAATTGGAACTTATATATGTGGGATTTATTATATATATTACGTACTAATAATGTAGATTATAATTTTCCTACTCTTCAATCAAGTGTTTGGTAGGTGGAACAGTCTAATCAAAGCTAGATTCATTTAATTTCTCCAACTACTACTTATGTTTCGACAAGTGTTGAATGCCTAGTGCTTCAAGAATATAATTAGATGCATAGATATATGCACCATGGAATGAATGACAGTGTCACTTTTTCAGTCACAAAAATACATATTTGAGTATATATATATAAGAAGCTCTACATAGTCCTTCCTGAGGTCATACCTCGTAGGAAAAAGGATAAAAAGTTCAGCAGACATTTGATTATGTTTAATTTAGGTACAAAAAGATTCCATACGAAAGTGCTGTATTTAACTACTATTGCTAATCCAAACACTAATATGCGAACAGTTGTCATCTAGCATATGACAAGACTAACCGTTCTAAAAGCATAAGTGGGTTTGGAGAAAAATTACTGAAGGGTTTAATAACAACAAATATGTTACATATACATATGATTACACGCATATCCCACAGTGAAATTCTGCATAACACATGGATTTGGTAATGTGCTGACCTAATGCAGTGAGAAGAACTAAAATAAGCATATGTGATAAATACCTTCAAAATGGTCAACAAAGTTCCATAGATTCTCATCACTTTGCTAAATTTTCACTGTGACTGGTGAAAAAGAAAGAGAGTAGTAGCTAGCCACATCAGACACGGCGATTTACCATTTCCTTCAAACGCTGGATAGATTCCAGCCTCTGCAACTTCATTTGATGGTTGAACTTCTTAATGAAAGCTTCCGCCCTGCGATTCAGCTCCTCTAGACTCATGGATTTTTCCCTTCTCAAGGAAGCTCTATCGTTGAAAGTGTCTGACTTTTTTAGCTCCTTCTGAGCCCAAGCCACAGGGTCATCATCATCATCACCCTCCCCATTGCGACGAAATGGCTCTGCCTTAGCAATCCTTGCGCCCCATGTGTCGCTCTTCTTCAGCTGTGGCCTCATCGTTTTCCCCTGCCCCTCCATGATGGCCTTCCACGTGGCTTCCAGTGTGTCATCACCATCGGAATCCGGTAACAGATAATCATTGGTGCAATTTTCTAGCAAAGGGTGGAGCATGAATTTGCCATAGGACAAACCAGTCTCTTCAACCACCTTTTGTTCTTGCTCTTGCTTTTGCTCCAGCTGTTCTTGTTCTTGTTCTTCTTCAACCTCCTTTTCTTCTTCCTTGGGTTCATCTGTTTGGCTCTCTGGCTCGGTTGGGTGGCTGGTAGTGTCTGAAATGGTGGTGGTTGAGTGCTTGGGATCAGAGAGTGCAGGAGAGTCGGAGAAGTGTTTGGGGTGGGTATTGGTTTTGGAGGAAGCTGCAATGATGACGATGATGAAGTTGACAATGATGTAAAGGAATGGGAGTGTTAGCCAGCTTCTAACTGAGACCCAAAACTGAGGGAGAGTGGAGAGAAGAAGGTGGAATGTGTATGGGACTACTGCCACTTTAAACAAAACAAGAGTGGAGACAACCCCCATGGACATGAGAACAAGCTTTGCAGCCCACATGGCTGTTTCAAATCTGTTTGATTTTCTGAGAGAAGATGGTTTTTGAAAAAGATCCATCGCTGACATGTTGCAGGCAGCACTACTAATAATCACTCTTCACAACAACACGCAGATTCAAAGCAAAAAGCTTAGAAAAAATGAGAAGAATAAGACCCAGAAACAAAAACTTCTAGGTGGGTGGGGGATTTCACCAACTAGTACATAGACATGAACAAGCACCGGTTCTTTCTTCAGAGGAAAAACAAAAGAAAGGAGCTTTTTTGAAACTGAGGTTTGTGTATGAAAACCAAATTCTGAAAGTTTTTCATTTTTTTAAAACGGAGGAGACAAAGAAGAAGCAAGATTTGTGGTGAATGACTGCAGATCCTTGAAAGGTGATGAAACAGAAGAGAAAGGAACAGAAAGAAAAAAAGAAAAAAGTGAAGACAATGTATTGAGACGAAGGTGGCTAGAAGAACTCGAGTCCACTCTAGTCTCTAGAGTACAAAGAAAGAAAGAAGGCTTTTAAAGAAAGAGAGCTTTCAAATTTCACTGTTTCAGGTGCTGTAGTTAGCAGCAGAACCAACAAAAATTCCATTAGTACTGGGTATGCAGGGTGGTCATAGAGTGGTAGTAGAGGACCACATGAATGAACCAAGATCGGATTTTAAATAAACAACATGTATATCTATGAAATGAATTCCCAACCATTTTTCATTCCCAACCAAAGACACTGTCTGATGAATTCCCCACCGTCAGATTCTTCAACAACAGTGAAAAGGGTATGAGAAAGATGATAACTTTTGCACTCTCACCTTCACCTTCACTCATTGCAATATAGGAGGTGCCAGAGATATAACCACCACCGAAACTTTAACTATTGATTTGTGAAAAAAAACAAAAATGTTTGGATATATTTTCAGATTTGAAAAGTCAAGAAAAAGTAAACGGTTGAATTTGGGTGGAAAATGGTACATGTATTATTAGTTAATTAACCAGAATTAGGTTGGTTGTTAGCAAGGTTTATTTTATTTTAAGAAATGTAAGCAATATTTGAAGGTAAATTAAGTAATCCGAATTAAAGTGGTAGCTGCGTTGAGCGGCGGTGGCCACAATTTGCGGAGGTTGTGATTACAACTTTTGGCACCACTAACCTAAAGCTCCTCAACTAACCATAACACTACATGCTGCATGTATACATCACAAATTATTACCTTATTTTTAATCATTATACTATATCTACAGTTTCTAAAGTGATGCATTTTTTTATTTTTTAATGGTTACAAAATTAATATAACTGATATAAAAATTCAAGATTAATTATGTGTTTCGTTTTCAAATACTTTTAGAAATTACGTTTTATCTCTAAATTAAATTTTATTGTTGTTTATTACTGTAGTATAAAATATTATCTCTAACAAATAATGTATAAATAACATATATTATTAAAAAAATTCATATTTCTTATTAATTTTGTTTTGAATTTTTTTTTTTTAGAAAATATTTATAAATTTTGTTATGAAAATAATTTTGCAGAAAATTGCTAATAATTTTTTTGTAAAATATATTGTATAAAACACTTTTTTCAACAAATTTTGTGTGAATTTTATAATTTTGTAAGAAATAATTATCCATGAAAGAATTATCAGCCAATTAAAATACTTAAAAAAATAGCTGGAAAAAAGTCTTTTCTTACAAATTTTTTAACAATTTTGCAAGAAAATTTTCATGTAACATAAAATTTTTTAGTAGTGATAACATACGAAGTTTCATTGTGATTATAATATAACATCGAAATATCATTTATTAAAAAATATTTTATATTCTTTTTATAAAGTAAAATGATGAATGAGTAAGTTTAGGAACCAAACACAATTTTTAAAAGTATTTAGGAAAAAACATATATACTCCAAAAATTAATTATATTATATAATTATTTATGATGATATTAATAATTCTTCAACATGCATTTCATATATTTATTTCGAAAAATTGCTTTATATGTATTAAAGTATCCTATCCGTGCCATATTGCTAGCAATATCAGATTGTAGATTTCTTTTCCAAAAAGAATAAAGAAATGAATTACTTTATCTCAATATACACATTCAAAAAAAATTAGAACAGTCAAATCATCCTTAAATTTTAATAATTTAATTTGTTTCGTGTAAATGCAATCTTAGCATTCTCATCTTTTTAATCATTTACTCATTTAGAAATATAATATTAACTCAAAATTTCAAAAAAAAAAGATAATAATAAATATTTGTCAAAAAATTGTCAACTAATAAATATTATTACTTAAACTCAACATTCCACATGGTAATAATACTTAACTTGTTCCATTAAGCAAGGATTTTAAATATACCAATAACATAGTGAAAAATAGAAACGGACAAATCAATATCTTTCAATTGTTCGTTTTGTTTCTTTATTTTATTCTTCAAATTGTTGATTGAAAAAATTTTCATTTTTTTTTTTTTGAAATCACTATTTCTTATTAGGTAAAAATTATATAAGTATTCTTAACAACACATGAGTCGTATTAAACAGAAAGAAATATTATAGTTAATAGAAGAAAAGCACATAAAAAATCAATAAGAAATCTTGCAATTAATATTATATTTTATCACTGATTTTCCCATAATCGTGTATGTTGGTTCCACCATAAACCATGCAATTAAGTGGTTGTCCTTTCACACACATTGAATTATTATGGTTATAACAGAGTCATAAACAAGTCATCTCAACAATATGGATAATAAGAAAAATAAATATCTTTTCAAAAAAGAAAAAAAACAACCATAAATGTCTTCACTTACTTTGCATAGTCAGATAAGTGTCGTTGGACTTTTTCCTTTTCATACAATCGCTTTTGATTAAAAAATTGAGCAAAAGATCAATGAAATTAGTTAGACAAATTTAAAAAAAGAACCTTTTCGTTAAAAACTGTAAACTGAATTTTCAAAAACTAAAAAATATCATAAAAGAACTTTCTCACAGACATTATTCAAACACTCCCAATTATACTATCTGATAATCTTGACCTTGGATTTTCTTTTTAAGTAATAAAATTCAATCTACGACTTGGTTCATGATAATACTTTAGGGTTTTCTTTCTCAGTGACGATACTGAACATTGATATCTATCGACATGATATGACCATAAATATATACAAAGCTTGGTTGTAATTATCTCTAACATTTCCTGAAATAATTGAGTCAAACATATAGATTTCATTTTCGTGGTTTCCTCAATTAAGTCTAATCAACAATAATTTTCTTTTTCTTTATTTTCTTTTGTGAGATTTGTCTCACTCTTACACGTTATAGATTAATTATTAAATTAAGATTTCCCAACATACTTTTTTTATCCATAACAGATCTTAAAAAAAACATTTTGAAGGTATTAAAATAGATATATTAAAATTTAGGATACTAAATATATAAATTTATATGTATAAAAAATTGGGAGAATTACTACTCTTTTACGCTGAATATTTTCAAGTCACCTAATATCGTATTAAAGTAATTTAAATAATGTTTAATCAGTCGGATGGTACTCAAATTCATTTAAATGTGTAAGTTTGATATTCATTTTTTAAAAGGTGTCAATTGAGTTCTAACTTTTGAAAAAATGACTCAATTAATTCTTTTTTACCAAAAAGTTATTAACACCGTTAATGGTATTAATATTTAAAATGACTTATAAAATTAAGTATTGCTATTTATATCAAACATTAGTAATAAAAGTTATGAATTAAGTTAACAGCTTTAGTAATTTTTATCTGAGAAAGATCTGATTAAGACACTTTTTCAAAAATTGAGACTAGATTGACACATTTTTAAAACAAATACTAAACTAACACGTCTAAATAAAAATGGGTATCATCCGACCGAATAAATTTTTAAAAAAAGAAGATTTTATTTTATTTTCCGTCTTGATATCTTCGATATCTTCAACGCACGGTTAACAAAAGCTATGAACCAATTAGAGTCCACAACTCAAGGAGTGAGATTCCAAATCCAAACATTGTTATCATCGTTGTAGACTTCAAAAGTTATGAATGTTACTGCAGACCACAAAACCTATAATTGAGTAATAATTTATAAATGTTTATAAATAGGCTATTTTCATTTTATGATGAATCCATCACCTTACAAAGGAGGCATAATTTACCAACATAGTGCAGCATTGCAAGTTGCAGCACGCGTGTTATGCAATATCAATATCTATGCATTTATGTGCATAGAATCTAGTCAATTTTACGAGAAACAAAAACACACTGCAGTTAATTTTTATTCTCAAAGTGATCTCATGTACACAGGAAACATCATTTAAGTCCGCAATCTATCTAAATTTATATTTAAAAAATAAAAATTTTCAGATGAATAATTTTGTAATTTTATTTTAAGAAAATTATTAAAATCATTTCACTGTATATTCTGGTATAATATATATATATATATATATATATATATATATATATATATATATATATATATGTGTGTATGTGTGTGTGAATCTAGATAAATAGATAGATATAAAAATTATATGAATAAAATAAAATAACAAGTTGTCATTGTAACACATCTCTTATATCTTTCGTATTTTTATAATTTTAAAAATTTTCAATATTCATAATATTTCATATCGTTATTATATAACTCATAATATTTCACATTATAATATGACTCTTAAAATTTTATAAGTCTATATCAAACTTTCAAATTTAAAATACAAACTTAAACGAATGGTTATTGTATATTAAAACATCCACCTACTTTAGAAACTCATTAAAAACTAATCTTATAAAATTCAAACACTTCAATATTTTCCATAACACTATAAAAGTGAAACCTAAATATATTGTAATGTGATATTTGTTCTGAAGAGATCTCGCTGTGCTCTTATACCACTCATGTTCTTCTATTTTTTACCTCTTTCTCCACATTTATGGATATAAGATTTTATGTCAGTGGAATAATATGCTGAAGGGGAAAAATATATAAGATTAGAAATATAATTTTTTTTTTCTTATACTTAGTAATAATTTTAATAAAATTAGGAATTGTATTTGTCCATACACATATATATACACGTAGATTTCGTCACTACTTATACGTTAATAAATTTTGTAAGGTATAATTATTAATTTGGTCTTTTAATTTTTTGAGTTGGTTCAATTTGATTCTCGAATTTTTGGAATGTTCAATTTGGTCTCTGAAGTTTTGAAAGATGCAATTTGATATCCTTATTTTTTTTAAAGTGGTTCAATTTAGTATCTCCCATTATATTTTTGTTAACGTTGTTTGTACACTAGTAAGCTGTCATTATGCAATAGAAACATGAATGAAGTTGTTAATTGTGTTGGTTTGTTTGTTGGGTGTAGTTAACATCATTTTAGTCTCTCTTTTCATGTTTTCTTGACCATGTGTATTCAATATAGTATTAAGATTAGTTATTTAATTTGTTGCACATTGACACTTCACTACTATATAAATGAAGTAAACTAGAGTATAATAGAAAGTACTAAATTGATCAATTTTAAAAAATAAAAATACCAAATTGAACCTTTCAAAAATTTATAGAGTAGTGACACATTGGAACTGTACAACATATTTGATAAGTGTGGAATGGGGTGAGTTGTCTTACCCTAGGGAACCAACCACACACCGACTCACCCCAACTTGTTTCTACACACTACACACATCTTTTCTCCTTTTTCTCTTTCTCTCTCTTTTCCTCTTTCGTAGCTTAAATGTCTCCTAATCATAACCACACTTTTTTCTTAAACCAAACTCTGATAATCATCACAACAACAACTATATATTACACACCTTTTTCTTGAATCTGAGTTTTCAAATTTGAGCTACAACTTTCGTCTTTACCAAAGAAGAAAACAGTACCAAAATTGTTTAACAAGTGTCATGCTACACCTTCTTTTCTTCATCATGCTAACAACATGCCAACAATTACATCAAATCAATTAGTCTTTTCTCACTTCTCACCCTTTGTCCTCTTTACTACTTCCTTTCTCTTTTTTCAATTTTCCTTCTTTACAGTTTTTCTTTATGCATTCTTTTTTGGAACGACTTTCCTCTTTTCAAGTTTAGTTTTAAATCTTTTGTAGATACTAATAATTTGTTGATTTGAGTTTGCCTGGTCTTTTATAAAACAGTTTTATGCTCAGGATTTATAAAACAGTCTTATAAATATTATAGTTTACGTGAGACTTTCAACACACTTCTTCTCATCAAGATATAGTGAGTTTTAAGTCTAACTCAACCCCATATAACCGACTTGTAAGGTGAGATTTGCACCTCACTTATATATTATGAAATTGTCTTATCTTTAGTTAATATGAGACTTTAGACAATAGATGAAATATATAACTAGGAAAGATCGTTCATTAACAAAATAAAATTGATTAAGATGCCACACTAATATTGCAGTTAATGAAAATATTCTTTCAAAAATGATAAACTAATGTGACAAGAAGATTTGCTAACACATATAATAGCAATTGACAAAAGCAACTTATTGTACGATAACTGGTGTGTGCCCATGTTCTCAACGATTTTATGTGTATAAAAAAATATAATTATAAAAGAATATTTATTTAATAAAAAAAGAATTGAAATTATACTCAATTAAGAAATATTTTATTTTATAAGAATATTTTTTTGTGTATTCACATTATAATTTTATCCTATTTAAATGTTTTTCTCATATGATGCGTTGTCTTACTAATTTGAAAATATAAATTAATAAAATAAAAATATATTAAATGAAGAATATTTAAAAAATTATAATTGTTGATTATATATTCATTTAGGAATATTTTAACTACAATCATTTTAATTAGTCTTTATTTCTAGTATGCTCCTGCTAGAAAATGAGACTTTAGACAAAAATTTTAAGTTAAAGATGTACATTGATTAAAAATGAAGTTAATTTTACATAATGTCAATAAGAAAACTTGTGATTTTATTAGTCAATTGTTTAATAATAAGTTAGACTTAATTCACATTTTAATATAATATCTAAATCTATTTTAATACAATTTATTGAGTTTACACTATTCGTTATGAGGCCAGTCACAGTCTAGTCTCATAAATAAGAGATATACATATCTTGGAAATTTTTTCTCAAATAAAGATTATACCAATTTTTTTTATATATTATTCAATTAAAAATGTTATTTTTTTTAATATTTAATGTTTGTGAAGATCCAATTAGAAAATTGAACTAATTGTATGATCTTATAATTTCAATCATAATCGGAAAATTATTGAGTTACAAATTAGAGAAAATTAGAGAAGACAATCAACAGTTTCTATGTGGCAAAGAAGTTTGGTAAAACTCAAACTTTTTTTTGCTAAATGCAAAGTACTTTAGCTACACTAATTCAAGAAATTCGAGGAACTTAGACTCTTTTGTTGAAGAGATTGTTAATGTTTTGAATAAATTCATAGGTTGATGATGACATAATCTTGATAAGTTAGAAGTGAATGGTGATTACATGTTAGAAAAATTAATAAAGTTACATTCCAATAATTTATTTCATTTTTTTACACCATATTTTTAGTGTGCTAATCAATTGTTCAATAAGATTCACAAGTCAATATTTTTTAATTTTCTTTATTATTCATATGCATGTGTTTAAATTTGGTTACCTTATTTATATTTCTTCAATTCTTTTAATTTATTACTGTGCAATGTTTTGTCTAACTTTTTCGTGTTGTGATTGTTACAGAAAAGGTTTACTGGGGAGAACAAACACCAATGAGACCTGAGTTAAATTACATAAAGCATTGATATCACTTTTAACCCAAAACCTTAAGTTAATGGATTCACGGGTCTTGATTCTTATATAGTGATCAACTTTCTCATTTTGACGTGATATGAGACTTAAACTCACACTTGGATTCCCAATCGTGATAAAAAGCAAACTTGTTAAAATTATTATTCTTTGAACATGGTCGTGCTAGATTTATTATTAGTTTAAAAAATGTCAAACGGTTTACTTGTATAAGTAAAAAAAATGTTGTTTCTATTATACATCTTTTAACACTTCCATAATTCTAACATAAAAATTATCTTTAGGATGAATTTAGACATACAATTACTTACATTCAATAATTCAAAATTTAATTTTGATATCAGTTAATTTACTTATAACCGCTTAATGTGTATTTTAACACTTAAAACAACATTATTTAATGTGTAACTATTAGTTTGTCGATAAAGTGAAAGAAAAAACATTTTCCATTTTTGAATAATAATTCAAGTATTTAATAAATCATAGCTAAATCATGTCTCCCTAATAATGTCTTCGAAATACAGAGAGAGTTAAGTGTACGATTTGTTAGTTGTCATAAGCATTTCTCTGAAGAAACTTAAACAGTATTTTAGAATATGCATAATGCATTGTTTCACATGTTTTCTAATAAAAATACGTTAGGTGCACATACATTGTTTTATACCATTAATTGAACTAGAAAAAATAATTATAACTTCGAATATTTAAAGTTAAGTTCAACCATACAATATTCATCAAATTAAATGTACAGAAGCTTCGGCAACTTTTATGTATTGAAGAATTATGGAAAAATTGTTTCCTATAAATAATTAAGGTTAGATAATCATTTTGATCACTGAAATATGAAAATAATCACATTATTTTCATAAAAGAACAAAAACTTCAATTTAGTCTTTCTGTGTAAAAAACATGTAAGAATTACTTTTTATGGGACTATAATTTTAAAAGAAGAAAATCTAAAACTCATGTATGCTTATGATATACGGTTTTATTATTAAACTTAAATAAGTAAGAACTAATATTTCAGTAAATTACATATTAATAAGATCAATCTGATATTAAATTATTAAGTTTTTACTTTGTCATTAAGTTATATATGATATAAAAATTGTTGCATTTTTTTTTTATATTTATGAGTACAAAGATTCAGTTTATTCAGATTTCAATGCCAAATTTTATATCAATTAAAAATCAGACTAATTTATAATAAATTAAATATTTTTTTGTCTTAAAATTTGATATAAAATTGAAATTCGTCAATATTTTTAATCTTGATACATTTTGGTCGTCAAACTTTAAAAACTAATAAATATAGTCTTCATAATTCAACTACATTAAAGTTTCAACGAGTTAAATATGTTTTAATATGACATTTGAATTGTTTACAGTTTTGAAACATTCCAACTCAAATATCAGTCTGGAACACTGTTTAATAACACACACACAAAAATTAACATCATTAGATAATAAAAAATTATATCAATTTATTTAAAAGTTTTTGAAAATTAAAATCTATCAAAGTTTGAGAGATGAACAAATTCTAATTTTATATTTAAATATAAAGACTAAAAAATATTTAATCATTTATAATATACAAGTGGGACAATAGAACAATACTCACCTTACAATAATTATGTAAAAATGAATTAAACTTAAATTCACTTTTTAATATAATATCAAATTTTATTTTAACAAGATTTATTAGACTTATTGTATCATTTACTATAATAAATTTAATATTAAATCATCTATTATAAGATGTACATATATAGATGTGAGAAAAGTATATCTTACATCAAACTAAGACCAACTTATAGTATAAATAAACGATCATAACTTTACAAACTAATTTTGTTACGAGCTAAAACTCTCTTTCTAATTATTAAAAATTTTCTTGTCTATGTCCAAGAAAAGTAACATTACATAAGAAACAATTACAGTAAGAAACGGTCTAAACCACTATACCTAAACCAGAGAAAAAGAAAGGAAAAATGTGTACGGAACTACGTAAGAAATCTAGTGATAGGACGAACAAAAAAGCTGAACAGAGAAAGTCCACAATATATCACGAGTGTTTCAAACAAGATCTATCATCATTCACTTTGACAAACAAAAAAATGCTTTAAAATGTCAAACTTTGAAGACCATTTATTTGAAACTACTGTTCGAAAACTGATAAATACCTAAATCTAACAAATTATACAAATAATTGCACACATATATAACAGGGTTGGATCAAAAGCCAAAATATTGATGAGAACAACTTGCACTTTATTTTTTTGTTTTTCGGGAAAAGTGACCCTAATTATTTTGATTGTAAACTTGGCCATTGAGGGCTGAAATAAAATAGGTTCAATGATTGGTGAAAAAGGAAAAGAATAAAAATTTGCATAGAATAATGGGTGGTTAATCCTCTTCACGGGATTCCAAATTGATGTTAGGTGTAATAATAAATAGTGAATTCAACTGCAATCAATGATTTAACTTTGCATTAGAATGTTCTATTCAATCTATAATATACTGCTACCACTGCATAGGGATGCATAAAAAAACATCATTAATTTGGTGCATCCAATTGTTATAAAATATGCAATTTAAGTGTAATCCTTTCGAGAAACCATCCAAGATATAGTAAATAATGTTGGGGTCATGATTAGGGTGGTCCTAAGTTCCTATGTTATTTACATTTTTATACAACTAAATACAAGTTTATTTTTTACAAGGAGACACACCAATAAAAATCTAGTATCAACAAAACATGAGACAAACTATATAAAAAATATAAGGGTTAAATATATTTTTGTCCATCAATTTTAAGTCAAAATTAGAATTAGTTCATCTTCGAAACTTTGACTTAATTTAGTCTTCTAATTTTAGAATTGCGTAGATTTAGTCCTTTCAACCAATTTTTTTTAAGTTTATTTAACATTTTGAATGTGTTTTATGGTAGTTTCTTAGTTAACATTGAAGTAAAAATGTGTCAAACGGTATACACAACTCAAATGTTATCATGAAGTGCGTTCGAAACATCAAATAAACTTAATAAAATTGGGTTAAAAAGATTAAATTCACGCAGTTTTAAAGTTGAGAGACTAAATTGGATCAAAGTTTCAAAAAATGACTAATTCTAATTTTCACTTAAAGTTGAAGGACTAAAAACGTATTTAACCCAAAATAAAATTATAGTATCATCTCGAACTAAAAACATGGTTATGAATTACTTGTTAATAATTCAAAACCTTATATTGGATTACTTACTAATAACTAAATTCGATTTATTATATGTCAATCCAAACACAAAAGGAGATGAGATTTTGAAGAATGAATTTTCAACATTTCTTGCTTCTTAACTTCTTGTTTCTTCTTTTCGAATCTCTTTTGTTTGAGTATCTTACTAGAATTCTTGAAGATGATGTTACAGTGCTAAAGTTACTTCTTCACCTAACTTTTGCATTAGATATGTTTTATATACGTAAAGGTTCTTACATTTTTTTTACCTTATGGATTTGACCTCTAAATTTGTAATAATAGGTGGATTTAATTTAATTTTTCTGATGATTTATTACTTTCTAAAATTAGAAAGAACTAAGTCCTCAAAATTTTTAAGTTTATAAATAATTAATATTAAAAAATTTATTTTATTGTGTTTAATTTTTTTTTATTTTTTCTTGATTATTTTATTGTTTGATTTTTTTTCAACGAAATGACGTAATTGTTGTTTTTATTTTTTTTCATCTCTAACTCATTGATCAATCCGTTAATTTATTTTTTAATCTCTTTTAACTCACTAACTAACCTACTTTTTTTCTTTTCTTTTAAGAATGAGTTGACTAACAAATTAAAAGAGATTAATAAGGAACAACACAAATTGAGTGACAAATTGACACAACAAATAAGAATAACAATGACATAAAATACTCAAATGTTCATGTATTTCAAATTATTGATCAAAGTTAAAAATAGGTATACCAATTATGCTTTTGAGAAATATAGATCAAGCAAATAGTCTTTGCAATGACACAAGATTGCAAGTTAATCATGTAAAGAAGAATGTCATTTCTGCAATTGTAATTACTGAAAAAACATTGGTGACAAAATTTTTATCCTAATAATGTATTTACTTCCTTCTTATTCAAGTTTGCCATTTAAATTTCAAATAAGACAATTTTCAATATCATTATACTTTGCAATGACAATCAACAAAGTCAAAATCAATCTTTTTCTAAAATTGAACTTTATCTTCCACGTCTAATATTCATACATGAACAGTTATACATTGCTATTTCTAAAGTAAAAACAAAGAAAAAACTTAAAATATTTATTCTAGATAAAAGTGGAAACTTGACAAACACAACTAAAAATATTGTCTACAAAGAAATTTTCAAAATTCTTTAACAAAGACACACCTATAAGTACGTCACTTCTTATTTGTGAGTTTTTTCAAATTTATTCTATTGTTCAATGATAATGAAGTTGATTAACTACAATTATCAAAAATATAAATTTTACCCGTGGTGTTGATTCTCTTATTCAAATTACACATTACCAATAATAAACAGCAGGATCTTTACAAAAGATGGTTTATCATATATTTTTAAAAAAAATATTCATTTTACAATATATTCTAAATTTATTACGTCCAATACATATTTATTACATATAACACATATAGTTTATTACGATATATTCTAATATCTTTTTTCAACTGTATTTAAAAACTTAGATTAATTTAAAACAATAAAAAAAGTATATTCAAAAAAAAAAAACTCGTGCGTTTCATGGCAGGAAAACTAGTACTTATACAGAAACAAAAATAATTTTAAACGCTTAATAAATTAAAAAAATTAATATAAACTTAAATAAAAATATCAAAATTTATAAAATATTTAAAACTTAATTAAGTTTACTTATATAAAAACCTCTCGTATGAAAATATATGAAGAAAGAAACAAAATTATCATTTACATTATATTTTTGTAAAACTTTATCGCATCAATAATTTTATCTCACTTTTCTTCTATTGTACAAGAAGTTTCACGAATGTAATCTCATTTATATGTGCATATCTCGAGGCGAAGTGCTTCAAAACACTCCAAGTGTGTGTGTTTATTTAATTTTATGTTGGGAAGAATCCAACACAAGTTTTCCAACCAAAATCATTAGTTTTTCATTCGAATGCTTTATTGTGGATAAAAAACTACACAGCAAACTTTGAAATATGAATGATTGCATTATGCATATGCCTTCCACTATCCATTTAAGAAACTTCCCGTAACTAAGTTAATTCGTCAATTGTTTTGTTTTATCATTAAACAAAATTATCACATCTATTCGTAAAAAACATAATTCAAAATACTGCGTCTTTCTCCTATATATACAAATAAATATTTTGGAGTTTCAACAATAAGAAATAAGAAGGAAAAAAAACATACGAACAAAGTTGAAATAAAGCATTTTTATACACTATGAGACAATGCATAAACTCATTATTTAAAAAAAAAAAAATTTCAAAATAATGTCAATTTTTATTGGTGTTAAATTGATGTCATATTTATGTAATCTTTCTAATAAATCTTTCCAATAAAAGAAAAAACCCATCCGTCAGTGGTATTGAAACTTTTAATTATTTTAGTGACTAATTTTAGATTGATGTAACAACAACAATGCAACTAACAACACTACAACCACAACAATATCGGTATAAGTTAAAGTCACTATACATTAAAGAGAAAATATATTCATGTGAAAAGCTTACTCTTAAAAAGAAAATTGTTGAAAAAATTTAAGAGTGAATCTAAGTCAAAAAATTTATTACATTAAGATTTTGAGTTAAAAATATATTAATACTTACGTGAATTACATGGAGGTAATATTACATAATTTCAAACCTCTTAAAAAAATTATTAATATAAATAAACAATCTTTTATTCCATTTTATTACACGGTCTAATCATTTGATTAAGTTCTTCAAATGATTATGTTATATATAATTTAAAATCAATCATCACAAACATTATAAAATAAAAGTTATATTTATTTTATCAAAATATATATTTCGTGTCAAATTGGAAATAGGTTCATTATCGGTATATATTTAAAGTTGTTTTAGCCTAGTTGAAATATAATTGAAAACTAAACTTAATTTGAATACATATCTCAGTTACGTTGAATGATTCAAAATTAATTTTATCCAAAACTTAAAAAAAAATATATACTTTTATGAAGTAATTACACAACCTTTTGCCAATACTTAAAGGCAAAGATTCATCGGGTGAGTCACTTGACACTTGACACAAACAAAAGTGTCAATTTAATATTACCAACCATTCTACTATGATTAAAGATTATGCAAAAGTTTATCATCTATATTATCTATTATTAATCCATAGTCAAATATCTCTTAATACCGACATTAAAATAACAACAAATACCATGCATACTACTTGCTATCTGTCATCATCAATTGAAGTTAATTCAAACCCAGAATCATTAAAAAATTAAGACTCAATAAAAAATATGATACGAAATTCATCAGAAGCTTGCATGTTATTAAAATATAGAAATGGAAGTGGCAAAGAGAAAAGGACAGCTTAATACATCTAGAGATGTTCTTATGCAGTCTCTTTAATTAACGTCTACTTTTTCTCATAGGTTTTAATTATTCACTAATCGTAATTACAATACACTAAACTAATAGGGATGACAAAAATATCCGCGCCCGCAGATATTCGCGAATAAAATCTGTAACGGAAAATTAGTATCCGCGGGTATTTATTATCTGCGGGTATCGAATATTTTAATATCCGTTTATAAATGGGTCAGGTACGAATATCATACTATCTGTACTCGCGGGTACCGGTTACCCGTAAAAAATTTAAATTTAAATTTAATTTATATTTTATTAAGTTAAATTTAATTAAAATTATATTTTATTAGGGTAAATTTAATTAAAATTAAAATTTAATTTAATTTAATTATACTTTATTTTATTTTTATAATTTTATATTAAAAAATTTATAAAATATATATTTTTAAATATTTGCGGGTATTCAGAAATATCCACAAATTTTAAAAAAATCTACGAATATTTTTTAAATGGATACCTGACAGATAAACGAACAGGTAACGGATAGATTTTTTTTTTTTGCGAGTCGGGTTGCGGATAAACACTATTCATATTCGACTTGACCCATTGTCATCTCTAGTCCCAAAGGTTTTTTTATTCACGATTTTTTTTTTCATGATAAAAAAACTGCTTATAATATAGTATGCAACAATTTCATCCTTTCATGTTACCCTAAAACTGTATTGGTTTTTTCACTATTCATATGTACTATTATTAATTAAATATGCAAAGTCAGTATTTTCTACGCATAAGTTTTTCTTTTTATTTTTCTTTCATTAAATATTTTCAAAATTATTATGATATCAATTTTTCAATTAATTACCACAGATTAAATTAATTAATAATTTGATTTTTATATTTAAGTTTATAATTATTTTAGTCTTTATATTTTTTTATTTAATTGAATCACAACATTTGTTAAACAAAAATAATTTAATCTATTTTGTTAGATGACGTTAACATTTATCACTCATTAAAATCTGAATGTTTTTTACATTAAAAATTCTCTGTTTTTTTTTCCTTCACCCTCCTCAGACTAAGATAGACATGTTTTTTTTATTCTAGAAATATAGTAAATTGTACATTAATAGTCTTTTTATGGTAAAATATACATAAAAGCACTTCATTTCATTATAATGATTTTAATTATTTTGATTTTATTAAAAAATACATTTATCAAACTAACTTTGGTTATATTTATTGGAAAATGTATTTATATTTTATAAGTTGTAGAGATTATAAAATCACCTTTAACATACATAAAACTTTATCTTTTCACTTCCAAAAAAATGTATATATCTTCTAGATATTCATGGAATGGTCTTCATACACACCACACTATTTGTGATATTGATATATAGATGAGTAGGAAGTGAGTGGAAGTGAAAAAGGCAAAGAAAGAGTAATTGAGAAGGTAAGCATGGTGCCATTATCACAACAAAAGTGCATGCACACATACCTTCCCTCAAAAGTGTGTGCCGTCCTCAAAAATATTCCTCAATCACCTACCTACTTATCTTGCATGCCACCCAATGTTATATATAGATATACCATACATAGAGATATATGGAGTGAGAAAGAGGGGTGAATCATATAATGAAATGTTAATAGAGATGTCAAAATGAAAAAAAGACGAATCATCTCAAGAGTAGTTACAAGTATGAGTCAAATTTAATTTCGAAGTTGTGTTATAAAAAATAATGTTGACTCATTTAGTTTATGCATGAAACGAGTTTAAGGTGAATTGGTATGTAATCTTTTATAATTTCTTATCACATTTTATTGTAATTGTTTATTACTTTTGAGTTAAATATGTTTTTTGTCCTTAATTTTTAGTGAATTTTGGAATTATTTCATTTTGAAACTTTAGACCAATTTAGTTCTTCATATTTCAAAATACGTGGATTTAGTCATTTTAATCAAATTTTGTTAAATTTATTTAACATTTCAAGCGCGTTTCATAATAGTATTTGACTTAACATTAAAGCGAAATTTGATTAAAATAACTAAATCCACGTATTTCGAAAGATGAAGGACTAAATCAGTCCAAAGTTTCGAAATAGAATAATTTCAAAATTCACTGAAAGTTAAGAGACTAAAATGATATTTAACCCATTACTTTTTATTATCAGTGTTAAAAATTTGATCTTTTGAAATACTATAACATTATTAATATTAGTTCGGTCAGTAAAGTTTCATTAATTTGTATTATTGTAAAAAGATGAATTTGAATGATCTATTTTTATTATATATTATAATAAATATATAAAATAAATTGGAATAGTAAAATATGATTAAATCACTCCATAGATAGCTTACAAAATAAAATTTTCATAAAAAGAAAAATAGCCTTTGATGAGTCGAATTAATTGAAATGACTCATTTTAACTTGAAGCCATATAAGTTCCATGAGGTTGTTTGACATGTGAAGGGCAAGATGAAGAGCAATATTTGCCAAACTATGGGGACCCATATTCACATAGATTTCACTACTTATTTTTGTCATTATTAAAGTTAAAAAAGGAAGAAGAGGGTTGATTCCATGTAGCATGAATTGAAAAGAGAGAAATGAGATGAAGAGAGATGGATTTGTAATTGAAAGAGGCAAGACGCCGCCTAGTGGAGACCACCGATATGATGTAGCTCTCAAGATCATTAGTGGCAACAACTCCATTCTTATTTCTTACCACAATTAACCTATCTATGTCTCCATCCATAGCCTTCAAAACTACCACATTCCTATTATAAACCACTTACCAAATTCCATTACTCACACCTAATTACAAAACCCAACATTGATTTTGGAGCTGAGTAGATAGATCACGATGGATCTTTTAACAAAAGATTTATTTATCTGAGAGATACAACACTAATGAAACACGAGTCCAATTCATATTAGGAACTGACACGATATTTATCCGAACCTTGAGACAATGAGTTTACGAGTCTTTATTTTTAGGGTTAAATATGTTTTTGGTCCCTTAACTTTTAGTGAATTTTGGAATTAATCCATTTCGAAACTTTGGACCAATTTAGTTTTTCATCTTTCGAAATACGTGAATTTAGTCCTTTTAATCAAATTTTATTAATTTTATTTGACATTTCAAGCGCATTTCATAATAATATTTAACTTAACATAAAAGTAAAAATGTGTCAAACAGTATAAACAATTCAAATACAATCTTGAAATGCGTAGGAAATATCAAATAAACCCAACAAAATTTGATTAAAATGACTAAATTCACGTATTTTGAAAGATGAAGGACTAAATTGGTCCAAAGTTTCGAAATGGACTAATTCTAAAATTCATTGAAACTTAAGAGATAAAAACATATTTAATCATTCTTTTTATGTTCAACTTTTTCTTACATGAGAGAAATTTAGATTCATACTTGAATTTTCAAAATCACAAAGAAAACTGAATAAGAGAATGATACAAGTTATTAACTTAACCTAGTTATTTTAATTTGGTCAATCATTAATGAAACTATTTCCCAAAAACTTCACAGATGTGGAAGCTCCATCATGAAAAAACTATGTTGAAGCAGAATTTTGAAGTGAAAAGGATATATGAATAAGAAGAATTAATGAGTTGGTGGTACATGTTGGTGTCTTACTATATGCAGAGTGACTGACAAAGATAATACAGAATAGGGAATGAGGCTTCAACTGTTACAGTTGACCCTTTAAACCACCAATTTCTTCCAAACTTTCTGAATATATTGCTAAATTACCCTAATATTCATCGTAGATGATTTTGGTTAATTTAGGTTTAGGCCATGAGGTTGATATATTATAGATTTGCCTCCATGCAGGGTCTCATAAAGAAATTAACAACATTCAAACCCTCATTATTTCGAAAGATAGGGACAAATGTCTCAATAACTAAAAATAAATGAAAAGAGAAAAAAAAAAAAAGAGTCTTAAATTAGATGTTCAATGTTCAATTGTTGTATTTATACCGTTTACCAGTTATAAGCACAGTCTCCAATTTTTATTGTAGAAACCCTATAATTAAATAAACTAAATTAAAAGCTATAAAATATATTACACTTTACACAAAAGTTATTAAAACGAACTAGAAAATTATATAATAGTATAAACTAACAGTAGCTTATATTTGAAATCGAATTTAGCTCAAATCACTCACTCAAATAATATCTCATAGATAAAAAATTATAATAAAAAATAAAGTAATGTATTTTAGTACTCAATTTAGCTTTTCAACACATGTTATTCATCACCCAACTGAAATACTTCATTTCTTTATGGTGGTAAGAAAAATCATGTAAGAAAATTGTTTTATGATGCCCAAAAATTGTCAATGATTTTTTCTTTTTCTTTGTTTATTATATTTTGTTCAAAATTTAGATGTAAGTTTAAGTATTCAAAATTTATAAATTGATTTTCTTATGTTTGTTTTAAGTTGAAGATAGTACTAATTCTTTCTTTATATACATTTGAGTCAAGTTTGGTGATTATAGAATCTTCATGATTAATTCTTCTTGGAAAGATTCATCATATTTTATGCTATAGTTTCTGAATTATGAATGTTATTATTGATTGTAATAGATGCATGAGTAGCCATAAACCAAGAATTAAATGTAGAGAAAAAAAAATGATAAACCATTTGCATAGCCCTGTCGTTATTAGGTGGGTTAAAGGCAGAGGACAAAAGCCATTTTTTTCGGTAGCTAAAAGGAAATTTTATCCACTAACACATGCCATCAATAAATACATACATACTCAAAGTGGGTAGGGCCAAATCCAACCACTAACCACTGTACATAGTTCATGCCTTAACTTTAAGTTTAAGATTATAACCAATTTATATTTCCAAAAATATCATGCTTAATATATACTTATTTTTCTAATAATTTACGGTCATGGAAGATCCCACAATAATAATAATAATCATTCATCAACCATTCTCAAACTTATGTGTATTTATATAGCTTGGGATTAACGCTTATGGCACCTGAATTGCTTCTTCAAAGTGAAGCCATAAATGTCACTTTCCTTGCCCAATCTTTGGGCCTCCACACTCTTCTTTATTCTTGTTGTACTTCCTCTTTCTTTAGGAAAATTCTCACCCTTTATTTCAAAAATTGTTTTTGTGACAAGACTACTTACATGAGAAATATTTATACTTTTGTTATTCGAAGAAGGTTTAATTAGTCAGATGATATCGATTTTCGTTCGGACGTGTCAGTTTGGTACCCGCTTTTAAAAATGTTTTAATCGAGTCCCAACTTTTGAAAAGATGTCTCAATCAGGTTCTTTTCAACAAAAAATTATTAATGACATCAACGGTATTAATATTTAAAATGACTTACAAAATTAAGTATTGATATTTATATTAAAATTTAGTGGTAAGCGTCATAAATAAAGTTAACGGCTTTAATCATTTTTGTCCGAAAGAGACCTAATTGAGACACTTTTTTAGAAGTGTCGATTGACACCTTTTTAGAAGTGGGTATCAAACTGACACATCCGAACGAAAGTGAGTACCATCCGACTAATTAAACCTTTGAAAAAAAAAGTACATCACATGTGTGTTTTTCTTCTAAAGGGTACATATATTTTGACATAGTTTGGATGTAAAAATAAAAAAAAAAATCAATTATAGAAACTATAGAGGTTAAAATTTTGGATTTGAAGAAGAAAAAAAAGGTTCAAAGTTGAGTGATGAAAAAGTATATTTAATCAAAGTTTCATGATGAAATTGAATAACTTATACAACATGCTATGGTTTGAGAGTTGGGTGGGATTCTCTTATATATTACCTAACTATAATGTTACCCTAAATTCAAACTTTCGAAATGTTCCATAAAAGCATCACTTTCAAAGTACAAATTTTCATATGTGATGATGCTCTCAATTCTCAAAAGGACTTGTGTATTATATTGGTATGTACCCCATCTTCTACGCGTTTCATTATATGTTTATTAACTTCTTCTTTTTTTAATGGAAAAAGGGTAATTCAGAGTTGATAGAAGCATCTAAAAAATAGGAAATTAAACATTCAAATTGTCAGTGAATGGGACAAATAAAAAGGAACAAAAGAAATTGGAGGAAGAGAGATTAAGGCATCTTCTTATTATATATTATTCAAAATGGATGGCCTCAAACATCTCCATCAATTTTACATGAGACAGAAGGGGATGGATATGTGAGTATCAAAAGTGATTTTCAATCCAATAGATCATCGAATTTGCACATGATATTGTCGGTTTGATGTCAATTGTTTCAATTTTTTTTCTTTTCATGTGTTGGTTGAATACTTAGAACTAATTAATATCCATGTCCTCCTCTTCCATCCTCATCTATTAGGAGCTAAAAAAGTTGGATATTTATGTTTGATTAATACCACTTTATTGTTCCGAGAAATTTCAAGGCACCTTCAACATAGCATCTTCAACATATTCCAAGAAATTAATAGCAGATACACTTATATTTCATGTAGACTTGACCAAATATCTTGATCATGTTTTTGCATGTTGAATGAAACTTTTGTTGATTATGTTCAGTTAATTATTATGTGGGAGAGGGCCATGATGAACAGTTGAGATGTCAACATAACAATGATATTGAAATTTGTTTGATTTTGATTGCAACCATGCCTTGCTGTACTTGCACACAAAATGGTCAACCATCATAGCTTTGAAGTATTCAATTTGGTTATGTTTGTATAACATAAAGTTCAAATATCATAAACATTATTTTTCTGACTCGTTTTAAAAGTGAAGATCAATACATGGAATCGATGTTGGAAATCGTATAATTGTGGTCCTACGGTTCCATGATGTTATTCATAAAATATGGATTTTTGGTGAGTTTGGTGGCCCTCTCCAAAGAGAAGAAAAATAGTGTTTATTATTTGGGATAAGTACAATTTTTTTCAGCTTCTAATTGAGTGTGCTTCTATTATAGAAGTTCAATTACTTTAAAAGAAATTACTTGGCTAAGGTCTTGTTCCCTACCTAAAAGAAATTCATATTTGTTATTCCACAATCATGTCTTAATAAATTATTGAATCATATTTGTAAATTCTTCGTTTGCATTTTTATTTCAAGAGGTTTAGTATACGTCTCAGGTTTTTTTTTGTCAGGTTTTATTAACGAGTACCTTAAAATACCAGTTATATCATTTACAAGCAAATATTTAAAAATAAAAAATCTTAATGGGTGTATTTTTAATTAATATACAATTTTTTTAATTGATTTCTGATTTTTATTTCCTGAATAACCCAATATACGTAGCATGTCCCTGAAAAAGTATTATTTAGCACGAACAAATATTACAAGAAACTTGGATAATTGTGCTTGTTTAATTGTAGTGAACAACAATTATTGCTTTTTTTTATCTATTTTCTAACCATTTTATTGGATCTGCAATGACGATGTTGCAGCAATACCATACAGCAATTACGATTAAAGTGTATCCTTTGATCTATAAAAGGAAAAATTGTCTATAACCTTAGTGGTGATGTAGGCTCTCCCTAAAAATTGCACCGTGTTTAAAGCTTGGAAAGGGATCATTTTCCCCACTCCTTCAATTTCTCTGTGGCGAAAAATAACTAAAATTACTAGTTTTTAATATAAAAGAAAAATTATAACATTTTACTTATAAGCCAATGGACAGGACTATGATTGAGCATTCTATAACAGATTGAATAGAGCAAAAATACTGGATTGTGTTTATTGCTATACAAGCAGTGCTAACTAATCGAACAATTGATGATGCATACTATTGTTTAAGAAAATGTGTATGAACATTTGTAGAATAAAAGTATTTATTTAAAAAAACAATGTATTAGTTATTGATAATTTAGCCTACCAAACTTGTGAACAACTACACGGAACTTTGTGAGGTGAAAACAGTATTGGAAAAAGGCAGAAGATCAACATATGCACACTTTTTAAAATCCAACATTATAGGAATCGATAAATACAAATTGCGAAACATGTCGGTGCTTACCACACCATACATGATTGGGCCAAGAAACGGCTAGAGCATAAGTTGTTCGCAACAAATCGAAACTCCCTAACATTGTAGGTAATAGTAAATATAGCTAATAATCAAAGCTTAAACATATCACAATCCATAACCTTAATTCCTGAAGCATCATATCATATTCCACCGAATAAACCATTTGAATGCCTAATCTGATGGAATCCTTGGTTTATTAAATATAAATCTTAAACCTAACCCTCTTTCACCTAAATGTATTGGTTATCAAAAAATAAATAAAAAAGAAGACAGTTATACATTCAAAATAGAAAAAGATTCTTTATACATGCAAATACTGATGCCAAGCTTCCAAACAGCAAACACAGACATGCAACATTTGATCCTACACTACAGACACCAATTCAAAATATACGTTAACTAGAAAATAATTTTTAAAAAGCACTTGGTCTACTCCACCAACGCACTACTTTTTTAAAACTCTACTGCCTAGCAAAGCCACCTTCATCAAGGGCAGGTGGCTACAGCGTCAACTGAAAACCCCAAGCAAAACTTCTGTGCTTCGATGCAGATAGATGGTAGTTTAGGTAAACATTGGCAGTCCAAAATGTTCTAAAACTACAACATATCACAGGCAAAGCATATATAGTGCTTTTATGAAAGCACAATCAAACATGCCCCATTAAGTACCCAACCCAAACCCAGAACTTTATAAAACACGTGGCATCATTGGCATCGGTGCTTATACCATTGTATATATAAATAACAAACTGAAATTTCCATAAAGTACCATTAAGTACCATAAGTAAATACACGTCATACTAGAATCACAACATGTGACAAGTACCAAGAAAACAAAACTAACATCAGTTCAACACAGTAAAGTTTTGAAAGATAGATAGATCATAACGCATGAAAGGCATGGTCATAGACTCGAGCACTCGCGGTGCCCTATATGCTGTGCATCCTTCAAAACACTGCGTACAGCGAAGCGTCTGGGTTCACCTACAAAACCATTATTCAATTCAGAACATGAAACAAATAAAACCCTCACAGCAGTAGTGAGCGGTGGCAGATAGGCAGCCCTATGCAAAGACAAAGCCAGCATACGGCAAATATGAGAAGAGAAAGTCATGTATGCAGAGACTATTATCCGAATGACTGGGGTAGTGCCTCTCAGAGCATGAATGAAGTAGTAGACCCCAGTCATAAATAACAGAAGACAAATTGACAATGCGAAAATGCCTTGATGTCAAATGGAAATGGAACATGGATGAGAAGAACATTAGTCAAGCTTGCTACAAATTAATATTAGCTAATCATTATTAACACTCAACTGGTCATTCACATATATAGACATTAAAAAATAAATAAATAAATAAAACACTCACCATCATGGCGAGTATAAATCAATATCCGCAGAAAAATTATGTCGCCAGAAAATTTTAAAGGAAAAGCACTAAAAAAATCCCATTATCATTAAAGAAAAAAACACTTTTTATTCAACCGAAACAAAGAAGTGTATTAGCCACCATGTTCAATTGAAAAAGATAAAAGTAAAAATGCACCTTCAGGCAGAATAACTTAAAAAGTGAAGTTTTAAATAAAAACTTTGGACAGCTACAAGTCAACAAAGACTAAAATGCAAAGAAACTTTCAATTTGTTTGAAATCTTGTACCACACAAAAAAAAAAATACACCAGAATACCGAAAACTAAAGTCAAAGATTGCAATCTAACCTTAGATATAATTTCGCAAAGTAAGACAAAATTAACTAAAGCAGCCCAAAAGATAAGGTTAAAATTTTAATATCCGGTATTCAAATAAAAAAAGAAAAATCCTTCATTGAATAATTCAACTAGATTGTGTATCTTTAACATAAAGTCTCTAATTAACATGAAGTCTCTAAGAAACGATGTCATTGGTATCAAATATGTCCAGCAATGAAGAAAAGGTCAGTCAATTCCGAAACCAGAAAAATAAGTTCTTCAGAGATTGGATCTTTATAGTTCAGAAAAGTGTATTAGCATATAATACGAAAAGATGGCAGCCAGTGTGAGGGCTCTGAAAGCATAAGAAACAGCTCAACGGCTACATTCTGTTTTTCAGCAGTTTAAAATTAAATGTCCAAAGGAATAAAAGATTCTTGATTGTGTATGTTCCTTTACGAATACTGACCTTTGTTGATTCCGGGCAGTGTTTGTCTGAGGAACATATTTTTGTTCTGGCTTTTCTCGGGGCAAGTAGTAGAGAGCTGGGGAGCTAAAAAACAAAAAACAGCAATGTTTAGAGAAATTATTATACGCACATTAAGTAAAAATAATAGCAATAAACTACATGTAAGAGGATATGCTAAATTTTCACCAGGTGTTGCCAGAAGCTTTGCAGAAATTTGTGGCGCCAGAGTGTGCAAGATAGGAGAACAAGAAAGTAACTCGTATCAGAAAGAGGCACTTCACAGGCAAAGCATCTGAAAAAACAATGTTAAAAAAATAATAGAGAAACTTCCTTTATTTTCAACAGAACAATATATGCAATCTAAAACCTATTCCAAAAATGCCACAGAAAAAAGGTAATAAAATTAAACCTTGATTCACAATCAAACATTCCAAGCAACACCACGGACAGATATGGAGGAGGAGCACCGAGTGCAACCACCTCCAACACTGGTGCAGGTATTTTTGCTCCCCTTTCCTGCACCAGCAGTAGGAAGTATTTCATTGATTGCTATTCAGAGTCAAACTCGCCTCCATCATCAGAGAAATCATCAAATGTTCGCATATCAAGCTGGTAACGCAAGATCCCACCTATCCCACCGAAACCTCTGCAAAACTGTGAACCTTCTTGAGATTTATTGGTGACAAACTCAAGAGTGCAACCAAACCTTTTGTATTCATTTGCAAACCACTCCAGAAGAGACAACTTCTCCTGAACCTCAAAATCAGCAGAGCTTTCAGGATCCCGAAAATTGCTTTGGTTGGCCTCCTGTTCCTTGTTATAGTGCTTAATGACAATCTCTCCACTAGCACCATTTTTCAAGGTATACCTGTTCATATCCAGATTTTCCCAGACAATAAGTGTCTCAACAGCTCCCATCTCCAACGCTTTCAGGGTATCATCAACCCCAAAAACATACTTTCCGGTATCCTGGCTGATTTCCTCAAAGTATTTCCCAATCAATCGTTTCTCCTGGATAAATTTTACATTGGAAAGGATTTCAGCAGACAACTCAATAGCCTGATTAAAACCATTTTCACCTCCATATGAAACATCAACAACATTAAGTATTTTTGCCTGAAGTCGAGGATCAAACATGTCTGACTGACTAAGTTCAGTTTTGAAATCAGCAGAACCAGCCAGTATTAATCCAGAAACATTGGGTTGACTGGTGGTAGGATTGATATAGAACTGGGTAGCAAGCTCTGCTGTCTTCCTGACATAGTTATGACGCTTCTCCATGCGGAGACGGGCAAAACGCAGAGCTGATTGCCCTCCTCTTCCATGCTTCTTTGGGAGATCCACACTGAATTTATGAAGCACCTCTCTTGTATTACCACTCAATGTCCCAAACAAAGTACCATTACCATCCATGACAATAAATCCAAACTTGTCATCCGACTCCAGGAGCTCATTCAAAGCTTCAGTGTGAAACTTATTGTCACAGAGATAAAGAGATGCATTAATAGGTCTGAAAGGCTCAAAATCAATAGTAACCTTCTTTTCCTTCCCATCTTCAGTCACAATTGTGCCAGTATACAAAACGAGCCCATTTGGAGGAACCTTGTTATATAGCTTAAGCCTCTGTTGAGCAGAAGTGATAGCACCTAGAACTGACTGTCGGTTCACCCTGCTTTTGATGTTTGAAGCAGTTCCAAACTCGTCACCAAGCATCTTGGTGACACGAGATATTTGATCTCGTGGGGGCATGATGAGTGAAATCATACTTGTCCCATTTCCTCTAGCAGCCTCAAGAGCTTTGATCAATTTCTTGATTTTCCACACCTCAATGTTCTTATCAGTTTCATGACCGTCAGCCATCTTCAAACAATAAGAAACCAAAATCCTTGAAACAAATAAAAGTACAACAAATAAGTCCCATTTATTTCTTTGTAGATAAAAGCTTAAACATATTCATCTCTTTAGGTCAACGGACATATAAATGAATATACCAGTACCAAGGAGAAATACGAACAAACCAAATAGGAATACTTCAAAAAAAAAAAAAAAAACACCAAGGCATCAAACCATTTCATTTATCATAGCTCAACTTCATTTCTCCAAAAACTCACAAAACCCTAAACACAATCAACTAATGAATAAAGCAACAAGTAGACTCAAAATTCAACTCATTTCATTTGACACACAAATCAGTCGAAAGGTTTTCACGCAATCGTATCATGTTAACATTCAAACAATCTTTTGAAAGCACTTTCATATACTCACAATTCCAAAATCCCCCAAATAATCGCTACTTTCCCCATAAGTTGCAGCAGAAACAAATAAAAAACAAAGATATGAGGTGCAGACATATTTAAATCATAATAAAATAATAATATTATTATTAAAATAATGATAACTTTTTTTCTCACTCTCCTCCATGCTCACCTTCTCCCTCGTGCCAATTTGCAAATAAAATATTCACACCATAAAATCCACAACAAAGACGCTAATTATAAAATAAAACGAACCTCAAACGCAGATTCGCAATAACACAAATTAACACTAACATAGACATATATATACACTGACGTGCATGTCTCTAAAACATCACAAATCAGAGCATATCATATCCCATTAAATCGATCAATCCAGACAAAAGAACCATAAAATAATAACAATGATGACGATTACCGATAGCGCGAGAAACATAAGCGATCGAAAGAATAAAGAACAAAAAATCGAAATACATATATAAATAAGAGAACGATCGAGAGTTGGATTATGAAAATTGTGGAATCGGAGATTGGAATCGGCGAAGAAATTAACCTTTAGTGCGGCGGCGGGGAGGGAGAGAAGAGGCCGCAGAGAGAGAGAAGCGTGCCCTAGCTCAACTATGGAATCGTGAGTTTGTCCGTAGGGAGAGTGTGTGCGTTAGGGGTTTTGAAGCGCAGAAAACGGTGTCGTCGCCGATGCTCCGTTTTCATTTTTATAGTTGAGGTGTGATATGAAATTACTGTTTAGTCCTTACTTCTCTTATGTGGTGCTTGATATTTTTAGAAGGGATTTATCAATTTTATTGCAATTATAAATGTAAATTACGTTTCTGTCAAGTTTTCAGTTTGAGTCTGACACGTAAGTATAAAGTGTGTGTTTATATTGATTGATTTTAAAAAAAGGTAGTATTTATTTAAAATGGTAAGAAGTGTAAATGTAAATTATACTTGATTTTATTTTAACTACATATTTGGTATTTGTGAATAGTTTTACTTTTTAATCTCTTTATTGAAAAGTTTGAAATTTCATTGAAGTTAAAGTTTGTTTCATGTGTTATTACCAATGAACTAAATGCACATAGGAATTGGTAGTAATTTTTTGAAAAAAAATATGTTATAGCAAATAGAAGTTGAAAATTTGATTATTATCTCATTGAAGTTGGAGATTAGCAGAATGATTTGATTTGATTCATTTTTGGATTTTGTAGTGAAAAGAGATTAAATTGGTGTTGCGATATTAGAGTTGGAAATAAAATGTGTTGAGATAATTTAAAATTAACATTGAGAAAATCTAAAGTTAATAGACTTGTTGATTTGCTAAGTGTTTGAAGTAATTGTATTTAAATGTTGAAAATAAGTTCTCATAGATGCATTAGTTACATTAATTTAAATTGTATGAATATCATGAATAATATTAGGTTTAAGTTACTTGAATTGTGATTATAGTTTAGAGATTTTTTTAATTTTGAATAGTCATTATGAGTTATGTGGTGATATATGAGTTTTGAATAATTAATGTGATGTTAAATGTTTTTTTTTTAATTTGTTTAAGATGTTAGAATTAAAAGAAATTGTTTTGGGATAAATTTTGGATGTTTGAGTTTGTTAAATAAATTTTTTATAGTATTTTTGTAGAAGTAAAATATTTTTCATTTAAGCGAGACGAGACAATTTTCTATTCTCTGTGATTTCTTGCATAACATTTTTACTCAAGCTAAAAATTTATCTCAAGTTAAAAAATCTCAGGAAATCTAATGTTTTTTTATTGAATTTTTGCTCAATTGATCGTATTTCTTTCAAATATTTAATTGATGATAAATTGTAAATTACTAAAATGTAATATAATATTTTTAATTTACGATCTTCTAAAAGTTTTCATATTTTAAAATTCAAATAAAAGATTGAATGTAAATTAAAATTTAAGAAAGTATTCATATATATGAATTTTAATTACTTTTAATACTTATATAATTATACGAATACTTTCGTTGTGCTTTTAGTGTAATTGTATATATGTAATTTAAGATTGTATAATTTAAAAGTATTCATATATGTACATTAAAATTATATAAAATCGATATAAATACGTGTACAAAATAATTTTTAGAATGAAAATTTTTAATTAGATACACGATCTTATGATTACCATGTACACTACCATATATATATCTATACATATCTATCATAAACCATTATAAAAATCAACTTTATAAGATAACCAGCTAAACATTGCGGCTTTTCGTGGCATTATATAAGTTTAATTTTGATATATTTGTATATTAAAATACATATTGAGATAAGGACAATTGTTAATATTATTGTTAGAAGAATAAATTGAAAAATATCTCTTAAGTAATATTTGAAGAAAACATTTTCTTCATCACACTTATAATATATTTTAAGTGAAGATCATTAATCCCTTCCTAATGCCTTGTACTTTGTTCAGGAAAAGAGTGTTGAAAATGGAAAATTATTTTGGAATGATTTAAAAAAGAAGATGAGATAATTTGGTTTAATTTAAATATATTATACTTTACATAAAAGTTTATTTGGTATATTTGATTTGTAACATCACAATTTAGTATATTTCCGCTGCTAATTGAAACATTATATAATTGATAAAAAGTATAATTCAAGATAAGAGTTATATATAAATTGTATTTATAAATCTCTCACTAAAAAAATACAAAACTTAACTTTTGAAAGATACTAACTCTTCATAATTGGGAAGATCTATACAATACAAAAGTTGCATACTTAAGCTACTTTTACCATTTTTTGACAACTATCAACAAACATATCACTTTACAAATCTCTCGCCTACACTACCTTTTACTCACGTATAGCATACGATAATTGTAGTAGACAAATCACAACAAAAGCATACAAAAGGGTAAGTTAGTGTAGTTATAACAATTTCTATTACTCAAAATAAAACAAGTATATTCAAATTAATTTCCTTAAAATGAGTTATTAATGTCATATACTTCATCAATCAAATGTCCCAAAGCATGTATAAAATGGCTAATATAGTAGTGACACTTGACTGTACTTTCGGAAGACATGTGTATTAAGTAAGCTCAAAGATCTTGTACTTGTCATCTCCTGCTCAAGGCTCATATGAGCTATAACTATATAATACCAAGTCAGAAAATTTCCCTTCCATCAAGCATGACAAGGTAAAATCTATATTTGTAAGTCTCAGCACCCAACCAAACTCCAAATATAGAACCTCTTTAAACACTCACAACTAGGCATATTTCTCTATGTGAGTAAGATTCAAACAAAGTCAATATAATCTCTAGACGGAATCACTTCTCAATACATTTGACTAATGTCACATTAATGTAGTACTATCTTCCTAGGAGTCAGTACATTCAACACATTCTCAATATAAAATGAAAATTTAAATTTTCAAAATGAAAACTCCATAAAAAAAAGTAGGAATATACACAATACAAAAATATGTACATGTAAAGCTACTATTTCCTATGCATCTCATGAGCAGTTCATGGACAGTTTCACAGTTATTTATCACTATCATTTATATTATCCTTTGCTCACTTATGACATAATATGAGAGAAGATAGACAAACCATAACCAAACACACAACATGGTAAACTAGTGTAATAATGATAGGTGAATCGAGATACTAACTATGTTTCACAAAGTTTAAATTTTGAATTATGAATAGTAAGATTCATAAACATTAACAAATGTAACATATATTTAAGTATACAATATATTTAAATATGAAAAAAATACAATTAATAACAAAACAACCTCATGGTCAAACAAATATTGTATGTGTATTTACTACAATGTCACAATTTTAGCAACACAATCTTACAAAAACAATTTTTGTTGTTGTTATTTGCATAACTATTACATAAAGACCATGGTTGTTGTTTGTATATTAAACAACCTAAAAAAAGTATATTCTAATATTCATATTTCATCATCTTTCTCTTTGAGATCTACACCACTTAAGTCATATTCATCTTCTATTGAAAGTTCTTCCCGCATTAATGTCTTCAACTTCTTCCTTATATCATACAATGGATTTTCCATTTTTATTGGTCTTGACATTTATGTTTCTAAGGCTTATATTAGCTAAAGAAAAACAAACACAGTTTAGTTGTAGTTTGTTGAACATTAAAGCTCCAACTTCTAAAAATTGTGAATAAAATAACTACCTTTCTTCCTTTTTTTTTGCATGGAGCTCCCGATTCAACATCAAAACACTAATGTACATCCATCCACAAGGAATCAACATACAAACAATGATTTTCTTTATCAATGATCCATTCATCATCCAATTCAATACCCGACAAACATATGAGATCATAAGTTTCTCCTTATGTTTTTTAATAATTTATCTCATCTTAAGTTGAAGACTGTACTTTACATACACAACAAAATCTAATCTATGTTATTCCAATCTATTTCTTCTCCTAAAATGCACAATGTGCTCCAATTCCTTTCACACTATATTGCATTACACGTGAGATTCAAAATTTTCATAATTAATTTATGTAACTATTTACATTCTTCTTCGATAAAAAAGTTGTCAAAACAAATAAGTATTGAATTATAATATAATGTAATTAAAAATTCTAAATCATATAAAAATGGTAATGAGGACAATTTCTTTCATTGTATGCTTGTGTAACACCCCATTTAATTAATAAAGCTAATTAAAGGAAATGTCACACAGTATAATATGAGAAGCAAGACCAATGGAGTATAATGTCACTCCTACATATATCCCAAGTACTTAAAGGGCGATAATAGAGGCACACGACGATGCCAGATACAAAGTAATGTAAGAGAGTGATAATAACTTAAATAAATTTCAAGAGAAGACAATACATGGGCCTTAGCCCTAAATGAAAAACCCAAAAGAAGAAGTCAGTCCAAAGGCTAAACAACAGAACCATCACCTCCCTGTTGACCACGAGTGTTCCTCGCATATGCTCACATCAACAAGTTGATGATCATCGCAAAAGAGAGAACCACACAGCAGAACACACAACAAATAACAGAAGGGTAAGCTAGAGCCACAAAAATAGTTTTATCATGCAATCAGATACACTTTCACAGTCAATTATACATACATCACCAAAGCATGTTATGACCTTACAAACAATACACTAAGACTTGACACGACTCATCTGGATACATATAATTTAGTCGGATTTAGCGAATGCTTGCACTTGTGGTGAATTTCTCTGTTCACCCCGGAGCTACTCACCTCCGAGCTAAGTGTTACAAATGTTGCAATATCTCAATCCCCCCCACACAAGGTTAGCCCTTAATGAGTTTTAGGCCTCCTGCTACTCTCATCACAAGAGTCAGTCCGCTCTATGTGAGACTAACTAACTCCTTAGAGTGCCAGGATGCAACCTTACCTTGAATCCTTACCAAATTATATAGATGGGGCACCACCATGAACTCCCACTAATAGGGGTCATGGAATTACGTCCCGACCACTAAAGCACTACCACAAAGTCTCACCTAGAGGCTCATGGGTTTATGTACTGACCACATACCAATCACACTCAATCAATCAAGAAAGATTTATCATCCATATGTATATCACATACCAGTCCTTTATAATCCACCTTTTTCATATTCCCAGTGAATCCATACCAACTCATTATTCTCAATCCATGAATATAGAACCGTACCTCATGTCGATACCATGTCAAAAGTCATCATTTCTTATCCATGAATCATTCCATATCTCATATTAAATCCATACCCAACTCATCATATTCAATCCATGAAACCAACCATACATGTAACATGCCCAAATCATATTGAACTCATCCATTGCAGACTATAGATTATCTCATTCATACATAGAGCCAACAATTTAGAACAGAGAAACAACCAAACACGCCGCATTCTCACCCAGCTTCTCGCTCAGGCAGAAAGGCCTCGCTCAGGTGAGAGGGACTCTCGCTCAGGCGAGCTTCTTTCGCCTAGGCGAGAGCTCGACGTCAAAAACAGTGGCCTTCAACTCCTTCTTGCTTAGGCGAGACTTCCCTCGCCTGAGCGAGACACTCGCTCGCTCAAAACGTGGTTAGTCGCCTGAGCGATAACTCACGTGAAATGGCCTGGGTGAGCCTCTGTTAATCTCGCTTAGGCGAGACATGCTCGCTTGGGCGAGAAAACCAGTGCTCATCATGGTTCTCTCGTGCAACAGTCACACAAACGCCCCCAAACAGTTTCAAACAGGCTTTCCAGCAACTCATATTCACACAGTCCATTCAACATGAAATAAACGTAAAACAAATAGATTTCACGGAATACACAGAAGGATCTAGCTTCCCTTACCTGGAATAAGCTAGCAAGGGACCCCGACGCTTAACCCCACGAACACAGCCGCTTCGAGAGTAGTGTTGAGAGTTGTGAACAGTGTCACGAAATGGAAATGAGGTCACTACTGTGAACCCACACTAGGAACTACGAAAACCAACCTAAGGAGAAAAAGGTATGGGTTAAGGAACAACTTACTTGGTGTGGAACAAGTTTGTGCGAACTTAGCAGTGGCGGAGACCAAACCCTAGTAGAGCTAGTTCTCAACAGCTTTAGGGAAAAAGGAGGGGACAAATTTTTAAAAGTGAGTAGAATAGTTAGGGTTATGGCAGTTTAGGATTCTTGGATCCCCTTTGGGCCAGCCCTAGGCCCAAATGATTTGGGACAACCCTTTTAATTAAAGCCTGAAAAATAAAGCGGGTCTTACTGCTTGCATTCAATACTGTTCTTGGAATGTTTCACATAAACCAATTAACATATATTATATTAAAGTTAGTTTTTCATATATTAATTTAATTTCATATATGCAGTAAGAACCCTTTTTAATTTCAACATCAAAATATTATTAAAGCTAATTTTTCTTATCTGAAAAATACTCACTCTTCAAGAAACATGGAAAAGAGTTAGAGAACTCAAAGATTTTAAATATCTAAATAATACTAACAGAAAAACAAATAAATGTCAAATAAAGATATAATTAGTTAAGAAAAATAATTTTTCTTTTCAAATAATATAAGAAAAAGGAAAATTAAAATAAATTTCAAAAGTACTCACTCTAAATTGAATTCCCAAAAACCATTTTTAATTCATTTGTAAGACAAGATTTTATCTTAAAAACATGAAAAAAAGAAAAAGAGAACTTATAAAGATAGATCGTGTTTTGTTTTTTCTTTTTCATGAAAATCTAACAGGTCAGAGAAAGAAAAAACCTGTAGATTTTCAAATTCACTATATTGATCCCTTGCCTTTTTTTTGTTAAGTTTTTTCTTCACAATTTGAAAGGCATAAGGTTTAGGTTTTAAAACAATAAAACTGACCCGTACCTTTGAACAAGTTTCACACTGTAACAAAAAATAATGAAAAAATTATATGAATTTTATAACTTTTTTAGATATTTGTAGCTTACTCTTGTAGAATGCAAAGTTAATTTATCAAAACTCTTATAAAAAAAAACATAAACTTAATTTGTCTCTATGGAAAATCTGAAATGTCATTGTTCATCTTTTGATCTAACAATTTTCCACTCCTAAAAAGAAAAATATATCGGTATTTTTATTCTGGTCCAAATTACTGTTTGGTCTTATCTTATTACCTAACGCATTAAAAAAAAGTAAACACTAATTGTAAGTGTAAGAAATATTTATGTATTAGCATTTCATAAAAAGTGTTCACTTAGGAAAGTTAATTTAGAGGACTACATGTAATTTTCCATTTAATGCAAAATTAAAGATTAAATTGAAACTATAGATTCTTTAATTTTACGTACTAAAATAATGAAAAACTATATAAAGTAAAATTATAGACCGAAACTTAAATCTTCCAATTTCAGTAATTGTTGGAAAAGAGCTACTTTTTCTCGAATTATAAAAGCCGGCACCGGAGTTACTTTAGAACTCGGGTGAGTCCACTCACCCGATCCAAGTCAACAGAAACTCGTCTCTCACTCACTATTATAGAATCGAAGCAAAAAAGTAAACATCATCGTCTCCTCCTGCTAGAGACAGATCTCAGATTCTGTACGCTAACGTATAGAGAGAGAGAGAGAAAGAGAGAGAGGGAGATGGCAACTACGACGTCGTCTTCAAGCAATGAAGCGCCGGAGACGAAGAATAAGAAGAAGGAGTGTCTGGGTTGGATAGAGTGGTTAAGAGGGTGGTTCTATTTGATCTACGAAATGCTCTTTCAGCGCATCATGGCCAGCCATTTGCACAACCCCATGCCGCTCCCTCCCGTCAACGACCTCACTTGCATTGTCACAGGCTCCACCAGTGGCATTGGTCTCGAAATCGCAAGGTTCACTTCCCTTTAAATCCATTTTCATGCTTTTAAATGATGGGGTTCTGTTTTTGGGTGTAAAAACTTGAGCTTTGGAATTTTGATGAACTGGGGTTATCTGGGGTGGGAGGTTGTTGAGTGGTCATTGGTGAAAGGTTGGTTTTGGGAAGTGGGTCTGTCTTGGTTTTGTGGTTGCGGTTTTAAAGGAGGGACCTTTGCGGTTGGTTTTGGAGATAGGTTATAAATGATGTTTTACCGTTTTGGTTACTGTGCGAAGTGAGCCTTATTTACCATGGCTAGGTTGTTTGGCCCACTGTGGACCAGCTTGCAGTAGTTTTATAAGAGGTTTTCAATTGTTTCTTCAGGAGAATCTCCTTCACCTGTTGTAAGGTTCTCACTTGAGAACCAGGTGATCGTTTGGAGGAGGCTGACATGACTTCCAATTATAAGAGTTGGTTCTTATACAAGCAATCTGGTCTTATGATTAAAAATAGTTTAATTAATCTTTTGGTCCTTATACTTGTGCCAGCTTTTTCAATCTTTGTATTAAAAAAAAAAACTCCTATGTTTTAGTTTCTATACCAGCAATTTTTTATGTTTTAGTCCTTATGTCTCCATTTTGTCAGTTTAATACTGCTAGGAAACTAACAAGGACTAGTGCAAAAATTGGTTGGTACAGGGACCTAATGGTAAAGCTCATAGAGACTGAAGTTGACACATATATAGAGACCAGAAGATATTAACCTTTTTTAAAATCGTTTTCTGAAATAACATGAGAAAAAGTGCTTAAATGATTTCATCGTTGGAGTAGAAAATTCTTAAATCTGATGAAACATGTAAGACCTGCTAAAAGTGAGTTAAGAACCTTCACTTCAAGTGTATCATTGGAGATGCGCTAACTAGTGGATAACAAAACTATATTGATTTTAATTTATGTGCTAAAAGTTTGATTTATCATAATTCAATTAATTAGTACTTCTCGAGAAGTTTATTAAACTGGGTCTCATGTAAAGTGTATGGGTTTGGGTATCTTTTTGGTTTAAATTCTAGATTGAACATTATGAAGTGTGAGCTTTTAAGTTCAGAAAAAAATGGAGTGATGCATTTATTTAGTTATTCTTCTCATTGTGCAGGCAATTGGCACAGTCAGGTGCTCATGTTGTTATGGCCGTCAGGAACACAAAGGCAGCTCAGGAATTGATCCAGAAGTGGCAGATTGACTCTTCAGGATTGAGTATTCCTCTTAATGTTGAGGTAACTTGTATCTTCATTATTCAATTGCGTGAGGAACATTAAATCCACAATCTTGGTGCATGCTTTGCTAAATCATCTATGATGGTTATGATCCGTGGATCTTCTTATGAGTTTAACTGTGTTTGGATTAACTTATTTTGTTACAAGCTGTTATACATGACGCTCTGAGGAGAGATTTTGGTTGAATATTTGTTTTAATGCCAGATAAGCTTAATTAACAATGTGTTTTGGGATTACTTCTCGTCACTGACATTGCCTTTTGGCTTATGAAGGTAATGCAAGTTGATCTTCTCTCGTTGGACTCTGTTGTGAGGTTTGCTGAAGCATGGAATGCACGCTCAGCACCCTTGCATGTTCTCATCAATAACGCTGGAATTTTTTCCATTGGAGGTTGGTATATCTGATCAATCAAAACTGTTCGTTATTTTGGCCTGTTTGTTTTCAATCATTCTGAACCTGAAACAACACCAACCATTGGTACTTACTTTCCAGTAATTTTTTGGATTACATGTTCAATTGTACTTTTCCTTTTCTTTTTCATCATCTGTTGTGACAAAATTATCAGAATTAACTATAATATCTTCTTGATTGGTTCTCATTGATCACAAATGTAACTAATCCATCCACAATTTTTGTTTATATTCAGAGCCGCAAAAATTTTCAAAAGATGGTTATGAACAGCACTTGCAAGTGAATCATCTGGCTCCTGCGTTGCTTTCTATACTTCTTTTGCCATCCCTTATTAGGGGTTCTCCTAGTCGCATTGTTAATGTGAATTCTATAGTAAGTCTCTCGCTATTTGAGCATATTATTATATGTCATAGCCCATAGGATTTAACCTGAGTTATTATCCGCGGTGGATGGTGGGAGACCAAAATTCTGCCATGTAAAAACACCACTGTGGCTTTGGGCACTGCCATATAATCCATTAAGTGTTCATATTATTGCCTTTGATTCGTACTATACTAATATGCATGAAAACTTAGTTTTGTTTGGCTAGAGGTTGGTTTGACTAATTCCACATTTATTACTTGTTGGTTTTCTATGTTTGATCTTCTTAAAATATAATCTATGATCTAGAGCTATTCTGTTTGCAATGATGAGGAATTCAGGATTAATACTTTCTAAAATTCAAATTTAGTAGCAAATTACTTATTATGAAAGGTTACGTTAGTTTGGAAGACATCTTCTTTCTTCTGTTTAGGTGCTTGTCTTGGGGCTGTGAATCCTGGTTGGTATGTTTCCTCTCACTGTTTTCTAGTAAAATTTGATTTTGAGTAAAAAAACATGATACACTTGTGACCTGGAATATGTACTGTTCTTTAATTTCGAGTTACTTCGTTTTCTTTTACTTTTTTATTAAATTAATGTCACGAGTTACAAAGTTTTCTTCTGGTGTATTATCAACTTTTTTATGACATTTTAATTAGCTTCAGACACCAATATCATTATATACTCTTACTCAAATGTATCTTGCTATCCAATTCAAAAGTATCAACTGTTTAGTTGTGAAACTACAATGCTATTTCTGAGATTTCCCTTTATATATGTTTGTGACTCTTGCTCGATGAAATAATTGTATTCCAAAAATTCAAATATAGAGTAAGTCATTTATTTGAACAATTGAAAAAGAGAACAGGAAATGAGTTTGGCTTATAAAATTCTTGACAATCGAATAGTTGGTGTATTCCAAAGAATTAAAAATTGGATGCATAATACAAAGGAAACATGTCAAATAAGTAATGAGTGCAGAAGTAAAGGCTGTAGATTGATATTTGGCAGGTATTCAATATTCTCTGTAATGTTATTGTTTTTCTGTTTAACTGTTCTATGAATTTTAACTTTTGAATGCTGATGACTTTTCTGTTGTCATCACAGTGGTTAAAGTAATTCCTGGAAAATAAAAAAAAAAGTATTTTGTGGTGATAAACTGATATTTTATTTTTTAACCTTTACTACTCTTTGACCTTAAGAAAATCTCAGTGTGCTTTCTTTTCTTTTCCCTTCTTTATCTGTAGATGCATCATGTTGGCTTTGTTGACACCGAAGACATGAATGTCACATCTGGAAAAAGGAAATTTTCTAGTCTGGTAGGGTACTCAAGCAGCAAGTTGGCAGAGGTACACTTGGTTTAAATGTTTTTGTCAATTTCATGGCTTACAATTTATATATAAGTTTTTCGTTTAATGAACTTACTAGCGCAATTATCCATAGTTATTTTTGTCGCTGCTAAATCATGTATACTTAGCCTTATTTGTTGTCCACAATTCAACTGATAGTGTCTGGTCTTGATGCAAATTAAATGCATGTTTTCTCTATGTGTGTGTAATGTTGACCATTTAATTATTACTAATCTCTATCTTGCATATTAATTTTCTCAGAATTAAAACAAGAATAAGTTTTATTTGATAGATGGAATCCATGTTCTCCCTGTATTTTTCCTTTTTGTGTCGATTCTTCAAGTCTGGTTATTGATATTGACTTCTAAAATTTATTCTTGCTGATAAATGTTGCAAAATCACATGAAGAAGATGAATTGCTTGGTTTACCTCTCATCTTGAAGTTGTGAATGAAACAAGACTTGGCATTTTCTGTTGCAGATTATGTTTAGTAGTATTCTTAATAAAAGACTCCCTGCTGAATCTGGCGTCAGTGTATTGTGTGTATCGCCTGGAATTGTCCAGACCAATGTTGTAAGTCTTCTTAAAACTTGGAATGTATTTGGATGGACCATGTATTTGTTGCATGATGGGATATATGAAGTCATTGATTCCTTGATCTTTTTGCGCATTTTATTAATCAAGCTTTTGTTTTTGCTTATATTTTCTACTCTATCTATTTCAGGCAAGAGATCTTCCAAAACTGGTTCAAGCTGCGTATCATTTGATCCCTTACTTCATCTTTAGTGCTCAAGAAGGTCTATTTCTTCAATATATTCAAACTAAACCTATAACAACCTAACAATCTTGAATTTTTAAGACATCACGAATTACCATGACTGTTCCCTGTGTAATATTTGAGTTGTGATTGGATTTGGAACCCATTGTTCTAAAAAACATGATGAAATCATATGCTCTCTCTTTCCCTTTTCCGTTTCTCTTTTAGTTCCAACATTTTTGTATTCTTGAAATCATTTCCTTTCCTTTTAGTTAACTATTGGCAGCATAGTATTATGTAAACATTATCCGATGCTATAATCAACTGTCCTACCATATATTTGATGGAATGCTTTTGCAAAAGTAAAAGATGTTCTGGACTGACTTTGAATACATGTGACTTGTTCTGCAATGCAGGTGCAAGGAGTGCTCTTTTTGCGGCCACCGATCCTCAAGTTCCGGAGTATTGTGACATGTTGAAAGCAGACGAGTGGCCCGTTTGTGCCTTTATTTCTCAAGATTGTCGTCCGGCAAATCCATCAGAAGAAGCACACAGTGTTCAAACATCATATGAAGTGTGGGAGAAGACATTAGAGATGATTGGTCTTCCTTCAGATGCCGTGGAGAGGCTTTTAGACGGGGAAGAAGTTAAATGCCGTTATGGACAAGAACAGTAATCTATCTAATTTACAATGATGACTACAAAAACAGTTGATCAGCCGAAATGTTGCCACATGTCACCACGTGCTCACCGCTGATCTGTAAGGGCACTTACATTATTTATAGATAGCAGTGAGCTTTTTCATTCTCAGTATGTGGGAAAGAAGAACCCTTCTTTAGTTTTTGGACATCATATATGTACATTCATTTTGATCATATTTATGCACTAAAGTGTCACTTGTTATTCATAATGGTAGAGAATTTAACCAAACAAGTGTTTTTGGCCTTGAAGCTTTTGATGGTCATCCATAGGAGTAAGAACTAAGTTAGTAAGCACTATGTTGTGATAAGCTATTTTGATCATTCTGAGTGGGTTACAACAACAGTGGTGCTTTCAATTTTGGAATTTATCTTGCAATTCTTACTTTCTAAAGAGCTGTCACCTTGCTTGAGATCAACTTGTTTTATAATATAAGGTCAATTCATCAGAAGTGTGTGACATTTTTCTTTGTTAGTCAGTTAAAAATGATTAAGTGGGACATAAAACTTCTCTTATTAACCATGATTATGACTTTAGTTTTACCAAGTAATAAATAAATTAAGCAATGGTTTGATTACATCTTAGATCCGGTGTTTGTGCCTCGATGCAAGGATTAACTGAGGAACTATTTGATGATCATGGCTTGATTTGATCTGATAACTTAACTATATCTTTTCCATTCTTTATATGATCTGTTTTTAGAAAGCTGATATGATCATCTACTCGAACCAAGACTGAACCAAGACTGTGTAAGGTAAATAATACTGACAAGAACAAATATCAGATACTTTAAAAGATCACTATATAATTTTTTCTCCCAATATTTAGAAGATAAATTCTGAAGTTGGATGATTGAACATGATGATTCCATTCAAAGAAGATCCATAACATCTGAACTATTCCGAAAAGTAGCAATTAAAGTAACTAAAACACCAATATCAAAACATGATTATCAGTTAAGGAGTTACATTGATGTGGAGCTTCTGCCCATTTTCACAGTGATCATCAACTCCACATATGAACCATGCTCCACCCTTCTTTAAAATTATTGAGTCGTTACCACTGGTGAACCTTTTCATATATGAGTCCTTTATGCAACTCTCATAAACTGTGGAATCAACTTGCAATACATTATGTTGGCTGCTGTCATAATTGAACACTGGTAACAGAAGTACAACATGTTTATATAATTTGTTCAATATAACTGTTAGTGAAAATGTTCAACTTTCTTGTAATAAAATATACAAAAAAATGCCATATTTTGGTAAAATGTGTGTATTCTATTTTGCACAATCATTATGTTATTGACTCTGCAAATTTGATTTTAGTTTGTATGTGTCATTTATGTTATCTTGACAATTTTAATAAATCCAACTTTTAAACATGTAATTAGTAAAGGTAGGTAGGTATGTTCTTAGATTACTTTAAAAAATGTAAATAAAATCATGAGGCTTTTTAAACTTCTATGAAGGTTTTACCAAAAGTATTAATTAAGAGTGGTGGTTGGTTTGGTTATGAATCAATAATTTTTTTTACTAAAAGTCACAATAAAGTGTAATATTAATGTTTCTTTCACATTAAAGTGACTTTTTACTCCATTAAACAATGAATCTCTCAAAAGTCACAATCATGTTTGACACATTTCAAAGACATTAAACAGTTATATTATATTGCTGTTTTCCTATGCATAACCAAACATAGTTGACAATAAAATCTTTTTAGCTTCTCTGTATTATGCCCTAAATTTTACCAGTAAAAAGAACATGTTAACAAAAAGAAAATGATAGTAAAAAAAATGATAACATAACATGTGAAAGAGTATGTTAGTGATATATTTCTTATTATGAAATGTGAAACTCTACCCTTACCTAGAACATCACCAACATGAAACTCTTTTCCATCACACCAGTTGTTGAAATCTACGAAGTCAATCCAACCATAACTGTCACCAACAAGGTAATTTTCTCCCTTTGCATGAGGCACAATGAAGGAGGTTATGAGGAAAAGATAGAACAAGATTAAACTGGAGCAATGATAAGCTTCAAGACCCATCTTTTTTTTTTTTTTCCTTTTTTTCTTTTCAATGTTAAGAGACTACAATATGACAAACGACCATACGATAAGAAAGAACATAATTCACCAAACATTGGTGTCTCACAACATTCTGATGTCACAAATTAGGTAGTCATGTATATTGTGTTAATAACTAGATAATTAACAAAACATGTTAACATTTTTTAACTTCAGATAAAGTATTCAACACTTTTTTGTTCATTATTGATATGATACAAATAGTTATAAAAAGTATTGTTTACATAATATAATTTAGTTTATTTGTGCAAGATATCTTATAGTTTCATAACCATTGTATGAAACACCTATCCACTATCTACTTCTAAATATCATATTTGTTTTAATATTTTCTTAACCAAATATTATATTTTTGAAGACTAAGAGGTAACTGTTTACTCTCTATTTATTGAGTGAATAATAAAGCTCATTGGTAAATAAATAAATAAATAAGAAGATTTTCATATGCTTTCAATTTTATCTGTTCAATTTAATTTATTATACTGATTATACGACTGACTCTTGAAGAAATGAATGGAGACAATCTTATTATTCACTTTCATTACGTAACGAGTGACGTGGGTTTGTTATTATTAGTTGTTTTGTGGGGTATGTGAGAAATATGCCTCTTATCATTAGCATGGAAACTGTCACTGGTTTTGATTTGGTTTGATCATATTGAAATTTGGAAAAAAATACTTACAAAACAAACGTTTGATAGAAAATGATAACATTTTAATGAACTAGGGCACTGTGTAAGAATTGAAATTGGCACTTTGTGGGAAAATGAAGCCTGAAAACAAGGTATAGCAACTTCAAATTTCAAAACACGCATACGACCCTACCATCTTAAAGACTTGCCGAAACACAATTCAATGACGCAATCCAACATATGTTTCCAACTTCAACTTCCACTTTTAAAGAGTTTCAAATGCACTGATATACATCAGTTGCTACTAGTTATGGAATGCATGTTTTAAGTTTGATTTATAGAAATAAAACTAGTGCTGTGATCTTTATCTTGTAAAAAAGTTGGAGTTATTAAATGTGTGAAAAGTGAAAAAGTAAATGATGGATAAAATGGCATCAAAGTTGTTACTTGATGGAAGATGGATCTAATACTTTTTGTTAACTAATAACATAATATTGCAGAATTGATGAACTTAAATAGTGGAGGCAAAGGTACAGACACACTCTAGCTTTTACAAAGATGATATTAACCGATCTACAATTAGTTTGTCATGGATTCAGCTAGAGGGTCTTCATGCATTTCTATGTTGAAAGGCCTCATGTTGGAATGTACACCATGGCTTATAAGTAAACCTATTAAGCTACTGCTGCTAACTTTAAAGTGCCAAAAAGTATGCATATAAATTTTGATAGAACTTTTGTGAACTCCACAAAAAAAAACTACCATCAAGCACAGGTTGGATTAGTGCCACACAATAACAAATCCATGTTCTTGAGCTTTTTCCACAAACTAGGGGATTTCTTCCCATCAAATCTCTTCCTAGAAGAGTTACCATCTTTCCACTTGAACCTCCTAAACTTATCCATCTGAACACAAACCTCCAAAGCTATCCCCTCCCCACTCTTCCCTTTGTTACCATCTTGACCATCTCTTCTCAGAAGTTTCTCATAATACTCCTTGTTCCTCTTCTCTAAGCCATGTATCTGTGCTTGAAGATCTTCAATTTTCCTGTGTAGCATGTACACCCTATGATCCTCCCTCATCTTCAGCACACACTTTGCCAGCTCACCAGCTTTTCTCTTGATGAAAACTGATTCAGTTGCCAGCTCTTTGTTCTCTTCCACCAGAGTGTTGATTCTGTAACTCAAACTAGCATTCTCATTCAGCAGAACAATCCTTTCAGATTCCAACACCTCAAGAAGACTCTTTTGTAGCTCACTTTTTCTTGAGGACTCGCAATACCTCCTCTCCATGACACCAACCTCGTGCATCAACAAGTCATATTCAACATTCCTGACCACAAGCTCGGCAACAACGGCATCAACATCAAGCATGGAGCTCTTAGAGAGAAAAATAGGCATCACCAGGTGTGGAGGGTGTTGGTAGGAGATTGAGCTCTCAATATCTGAATCAACGTGGCTCACACCACTTGTTTCTTCCTGGTCAGAGAAGCCTTCATCAACAGTTGAGACTTGGGAAGAGTGTCTACTATGATGCTTGTGTTTGGCCAGTGTTTGGATGTAACGATCAGACAAGGTTATGTAGCCATTGTACAAGTCCTGCAGAAGGGACAGTAGCTGGGGTCTCTTTTGGTAGTAGGATTCTGCTCTTTCAGCAAAAGTATCACCAATTTCTTCTTCTTCGGTTGTACTCATTGTCAACACTTTCATCCTCTCCTCTAATTCTGCCATCAAACACCAAAAGTTTCACATTTGCATTAGCACAACAATAAAAACAAAAGACCCTTTTCAAACTAGGTGAGGCTGGCTACATAGATCAAACAACCCTTTTCAATACAAATAAAAAAAGACTTAATGCTTTTTTGCATCAGTAATTACAAGAAAAAGAGCACAGAGAACAATGTTTTTCCTTACCGGGTTTACACAAGTCCATAGCTTCAGAACCATTAAGTTTCAACTTGTAAAAAGATTGACAAATGGGATGTACCACAAAGGAGGTTAATATAGACCCTATCCAAACTTGGTTGATGAGTAATTGAGCACAGAGAGAGGGACATGTTACCAAACCATGACACCATAAAAGGGAACACTGACAAACCCCATAAATAATTCTGGTACGCAAGATAAAACGTTACAAGGAAATTAAATAGTGCAGGGCTAAATTTGAAAACAGAATTTGAATTTGCAACACGAGTTAGCCACAAGGGTATGGCACATTGCCACTCTAGTGTCTGGTCTAGAGTTACATCTACTACCTCTAGTTTTGAATGCAAAGGTCAAAATCATGTACTATACCTGAGCATGTGCACTGTTGACAGAAAAGCTAACGTTCTCCAACTTTCAAATTTTTTAAGTGTAAAGCCAATAAAGTTTAGGGGAATATGAGCACAAGCCACGAGGCTAAATGGAAAAGTCACCATTACAAATGCCACCAAAATCTAATGTGCACTGCAGCAAGGCAAGTGACGTGGCCAGGAACCAGTGAGTTGTGTGTGTGTGACCACCAGGTCCATTCTAGTTTCAAAATTTGAAACACAAGATGAGTGTCCAAAAAGCACCGCAAAGGCCAAACAAAAGAACAAAAGGGTATGAGAAAGGGACAATGGATCAATCGCCAGATCAGAGACAATGGGTATACAAGTCTTGTTCAAATCAAATTGGAAATTTGAAAACAAAAACACACCAAAAAGATAGACCTGTCAACAGCCACCTATACGAAAAGATATAAACTTTATATGAAATTTTCTTCCCCAGAATCCATGCTCTAGTATACAGTAAATAACACCAGTAAAAAATGAAAATTTCTTTCGAAAACCTACAAAAAAATCAATATTTTATAGGCGCGTGAGAAAGGGCGCGTGGGAAGTGGTGTCTGATGATAAGAAATTGCAGAAGGAAAATAGTTATGTACGGCATTGTTGTTTCCAATGAAGAGTTGGACATTTGACAGTTGACAGGGACATGTCCTGTAGGGAGGATTCTTCTCTTTCATTTCTCCCTTCTTCCTTCCATTCATTGATGAATGCCAGAAAAAGGTTTCCACCGTTTCAACATTACTTGTACCACACCTAATGCATGTGATTCCATTTAATTCAGATTTCTTCTTCTTTCCATTATTTATTAGGGTTTTTTTTTTCTGCACCAGAATGATTCAATTTGCTTTTAAAAGTTAATGAGAGTTCCCATATGAATCATGTTTGGTATATAGTCAACCAAAATTAAAAAAGTTTAATAAGAAGATTTATATGGATGTTCCAACATAATTAAAATAGAAAATAGAATGTGTTACACATATCTATAACTTTTTAAAGTTTTACATATATATCCATAATTCTGAAAACAAATTACACCATGATCTTGTAAATGCCTTTACTAGTATTAATATTAATATACAACTATTGATTGAAACACATTCCATTATTAAGTTAAAAGGGTACTTGGTTACAGAATACAGACAAAAAACAAAGAGATGGGAGTTGCAACATTGAGTTTTAACTTGGTTGAAGAAAGTTTGTTTTTGTTGGTAGAGTAGGGTAAAATTAATGCATACCAGAAATGTTGGTGAGAAGCCAGGAGGGCATGTTATTGCTGGGGATGCTCTTGTCCTTGGACCCTTTTGTGGATGATGAGTGAAGCAATGTGAAATTTGAAATCACCTTTTCCTTGCCCATGTTGGGGTCCCTCACCATCAATATCCTTGCTTCAAGCTCCCTATGCAGTGCAATGATAACACATTGGATCAAAAACAACAGCAGAATCTTTGAAAAAGGACTGTTGCAGAAATAGAGGGTCCTTTGCATTTAAGAAGGATGAACAAAGCATAGAACAAAAAACAGAGCAAAACAAAAAGAAAAAAAAAAATATGGAAATTGAGAAGGTATGAATATTGAAATTAAGAAGGTAAAGACAACACAAACACATAAACAAGCGCAGATCTCCATAGACAATTCAGAGCAACTAATTACCAATAAAGTATTGCAAAACTTCACACTGAACAAAGCCAAATTGTTTAAAATATGAGGAAGGGTGCAATCTGAACATTCAGAATATAGCAAAAAGCCCAAATCCCAAGGGATTTTAAACCTGGGAATTCTGAGATTCTAAAAGGGAAATTTCCTTTTTTTAATAATTTTTCAAATTCTGTGGCTAAACCGGGAATAAATGAAGATCATGTGACCGACATGATGACCACAAAGAACACATATGTAAAGATTCAGGAATCAACGACAGAAGAATAACAACGAAACCATGAACAATTTTATTGTTTTTTTTTTCATATTCTGTTTTAACGGCAGAGAAAAAACAGAGGAAGAGGGAGATAAAAAGTTGGAAACTTTTTAACATTCGTCATCAAATTTGAAAACTGAAACACACCCATTAAAGATTATATACATTGACAAACAATGTAAACAATGCAGTAAGCGGCAACCTCACGGCCCCTCAAGAATCACATTCATAGTCACATAGTACTCTGCTAATGTCTCAGCAAAAAAAAAAAAAAAAAAAAAAGAAAAAAATTAAAAAAAAAAAAAAAAAAAAAATGGAAAGACAAATCCAAGAACAGTAGCAGAATTGATAGACAAAACCAGCGGAAGAAGAGTAGAAACTCACTGTGAGAAGTGCAGGAAGAAGGCTCGATATGCAGCTCTCTAGAGGTGCAGAGGAACTTGATTTGAAAGAAAGTTCCTTACGTTTATGTGAGTGATGATAAAAAAAGAAAAGGGATTGATAGAAAGAGTGGGACCAAAGGAAGAGGAGTGAGAAAATCTCGAGTGTCGCATTCCAATAGCAACAACTAATAGTCAAAAGCATTAACTCAAAATTCTGGAGTACAGTGTGACACTGTAACAATCTTCACCTAAAAATATCCTATTTTCTAAAATTTATGATAAGTGATATTCTAGTTTTGGACTTTCGTATAATTAATTGATTTGTTGAGATTTGATTTTGTCTCGATTCTGTGATCTTTAGGTTTTGGTAATTGTTCCATATATTTATAGTTATTAGGGTGAAGAATACTGTTTCAGTGGGATTTGGATGAGTATGATCGCATTTAGATAAAGAACTTTTGTGTGTGTTTGGTTACGTTAAAACGTTAAAAGATAACCTCGTATGGTTTTTATGCACCTGGATTTCGTGGTTATAACATGCCATATATGGTTTACTAATTATCTAATCTTAAAAAAAAAATAACAATTAAAAATATAATTAATCTAATTATGTATTGTAATTATAAAATTTAGCATTTCCTCTCAATTGGAGATAGATGTGTATTTCTCATTCTTTTAAAATTATTTTTTATTGATTTAGATTGCGAAGAAAAAAAATTAAATAAAATGTGGAGACACAATATTCCATAACATTCAATTATTTTAATCAATGAATAAAAAAAAATATTTGTTAGCGTTATTCTATTCAAATTTCTTTTATATATTTGATTCTCTTAACAACATATTTTCTTTCTATTTGTTTTCTTTTATATTTGTTTTTATTGCGAACCAGAACATACTATTAATTCTAGCAAAATCTTCTACAAAAGAAATATAACATTTATAATTTATAATTCTAACCAAAAGTAGAAATACTAGATAACCAACAAAGACTTATAATCCACACAAAACTTATTTCTTCAAAACAATTATAATCCCTTGTAAAATTTTTAATTCCCTTTCTTTAATTCAAGTGATTTTTTTTTTCACCCATACATTTTGTCAAAACAGTGAGTTAGATCTTTATTTTAAAGTGAACATAAATGAAGAAAAAAATTATAAAAAATTGAAAAGAAAAATGAAAACATGTGAAATGAAAAAATGAAAAAGAATTATTGAATGAGAGTCTTATTACTTTGTGTATCATTGATTCTTGGATGAAAGTAATATTAACATATATGAATTATTATTTAAATGTTTCACGATCCAACCTACTAGAAAAATTTAGTGATCAAGTTTGAGCTTTTTTTTTCAATATGAATTAGTACTTAAATAGTTTAAAATAGTTAAGTATATTATGCTTAATTTACCATTTTGTTTTGTTTGTCAAGTTTTGAGTTAGTTCAGAAAAAAACAACTTATTAAAAAAGAGTCTATCGACATAGAAATGCTAAGTTCTTGATCAGACTATTATATATAACACTTTCTTTCTTGTACAACCTTTCCATTTTTCTTAAGCATTAACGTTTACCATTGTTAATTTACTAACTCTCAGTATTATCCAATGTTAAATAATCCAATCAGTCACTTACTGAATCAAGAAATTGGTCCAAACTTAATTTTTGCCCAATATTTTAAAGTAACAAAATTGGTACGTGGATGTGTATGGTTAATTGGAAGAAACAAAAATTAAAAATGTGATCAGTGTTGAAGTGTGTGCAAATAACAATATTCAAACATATCTTATGATACTACACACTTCATATGACAGATAGATGGTCTTATATTCTGCATCTTTGACAGTACAAGAAGAATACATTACTGATCTGAGATTCAGATGCTACTGTTATGATAATCAAAGCAGTTACATTAGAACACAACATGAAGCCACTTCTACATTGTGATTTTGATTTCCCCTGCCACCCTATTTCTACAAGAGTTTAACTTATATACATTTTCAACATAAAGTATTTTTATACATTATCAGACAAGACTTTTACCTTATCATCACATCATGATAAAATGGTTAAATCTTATCAGATACCTACATGCACAAAAATACTTCAGGTCAATACTGTATATAAGTTAACATGAAGAACACCCTTTTGATGAGTTATTTTCCTAGCTCAAGGGCACCATCATTATGAGACACACAACTGTGTTTCTCTTCCTCCTCTTGCTGTTTCAGAGTCTCATAGAGAGGAGCATTTCTTGTCTCAGGTAGCCACAAGCTCAAAACTCCACTAGAAATTGAAAAGCCTCCAAACACAAGAAAAGAAATAGAAGGACTCAAACGGCCCAACACAACCAGCAAAGGGGCCACAGAAGCCCCCAACATTATGGCCTGGCGCAACATTGACACAGCAAAGTTCCTAACATTGGTAGGAAAAAGTTCCACACAATAGATGTACAAAATGTCAAATGTTGTGGAAGCCCCCATGAATCCAATTCCTTCAATGATCAACTGGCCCCAACTACCTCCATGATTGTTCTGCCCTTTTGAGGTTGTTCCTTTGTGTGAAAAAAATGTGCATAGAATGGAGGACACTGCAGCTATGTAAGCGGACACAGATAACAGCAAACGTCTGTTGGTAAACCCCAGGAGAAAGGTACCAATTACCACAGCAGGAATCTCCATCACTGCATTGAGTGCTACTGAGACATAAAGGTTGAAGTTCAAGTTTTCTACATTGAGTTGAACTCCATAGTAAACAAAGCCAACTCCAAAGCCAGCTAACATAACAGTGACCATTCTAATGGCTGCCCATTTTGTGGTCCAAAGATTCTCTCTATTGTTTGGAGTTATTTCAGCACCTTCACTGGTGGTGCATGGTGCAGCATTTGATGATCCAGTAGGGTCGGTTAAAGAGAGGTTGCTGGGGAGTTTTTGCTTCCCATTGAGTCTTGCAAACCTGTCCAAAACCTGAAGGGCCTCTTTGGTTCTCCCTCTTATGAGGAGCCAACGTGGGGATTCTGAGACCAAAGGGAGGAGTAGGACAGCATATGCTAGTGGAATAAGGGACAAGACTTTGTACAAGCTTCTCCAACATGTTCTTGTTGGATAAGCCACAAGGGGGAGTGTGAGGAACCCTATTGTGAAGAAAAAGAAACCGTATTGGCCTACTTGGCCACGCCACTTGCGGCCTACTGACTCTGTGGTGAGCACAAGACAGCATATTCCAATTCCTGACCTTGCAAAGCCATTGGTGAACCGGAAGAAGGCATAGGTCCAAATGTTTGGAGACAGAGAGGTGGCAAAGGCAGTGATGGAGGTTAAGATGCAGGAAAGTTGCACTGTTCTTTTTCTTCCTAGCCATGTATCAGATAGGTGGCCATAGACACCAGACCCTGTAACAAGTGCATGTAGATGATTGTTATTGATGTTAAAATCAGCAAGTTTAGTTACAGTTTAAAAAATCATACCTTCAATCAATCACAGATTTGTACTAAGTACAACTTTTAAGATTTATATGTTCTTAGATGATTAATAGTGTAAAAACTTTTATAATATATGAGCCTAGAATGTTTTCTCATCAGTTATGTAATTTTCTCTCCAGAATATATGATATATGGTTATGCAGACTTGGTTTCGCATTGCTTTGTTACTGGACAAAAGGGAAAATATTTTTTGACTATTAAATTTTGACAACTTTCTCTTACAATCTTAGGTGATATCTTTGGTTTTCCATTTTTTCATTTTCTCATTCTCAATATTTCAAAACCACTTAAAAGATGACACATCATATTATAAGAGAAAGTTGTCAAAAGTTAGTAGTAAAAATATTATTTTCTGGGCTAAATCATGGGAGAGAGAAAAATGTTACCATTGGTTTTGTAGTAGATAGGTAAAAGTATCTGAAAGGAGCTGAAATGCATCATTCTCTCAGAAATGAAGACATGTTTACATAAAAATTGTTAAATGATCATGTTTTGTTGGAAAACAACAGAAAAATGACACTGGGCAGGGATAAAAAAATGATTTTACAGCTTGATATGATATGGGGCTTTTCAGGACAATTTTTATATGAGTAAGTAAAATAATGAATGGTAGATAATATGAATTTTTATATACTGTGGTTATATTAGAAGTTATAATAGTTAATATCGTGATTTTCAATTTTTCAAAGTATAGCACTTTTTATCCTGAGCACAAAAAAAAATTAAGATACTAAGAAAACAAGTTAATGAGTTACACTGTAGAAGAACAACGTTTTCTTGGACTAGGATTTATTGAAGAGTCTTATTATATAAAAGATCCATTACAAAGACAACCACTCATACCTTTTATCCACTAAATTTGTCAAAAAATATTTGCTGGGCCATAATCATATTAAATAGATTTTGCAGAGTTTCACATATGGTTTACAACTATTTATCTAATAGAGTTGCGTGTACGTTCTGGTTTTTACTATATTATGGCTAAAGTTGCAACATATTAAAATAGTTCTAACAAAGGAGAAAACAACCCTTGTACAAACTACTGCAAGACAGATGTATAAAAGAAAACGTTCTGGTCAGTGGGGCAGAGTTCACATGGTTCAGCAGTACATGAAGGGTAACAAAGAAAAAACTGTCACCATTATATTACTAACAAACAACACTATATCTAACATTCAATTCACAGATTTACAAAAACTGACAGTGAAAAAGTGAAACTAATCACTTTCTGCATCAAAAAATGAGCTAATGTGTTAAAAGAAATGAAACTCATCCTTTATTGTCTCAAGAAACTTGAACTAATGTGTTAGATAGTAAGATACCATCATTGCTATCAGAACAAAAGAACAAAGGAGTATGTATATGTACCTATGAGAGAGCCAAGAAAGTAAACTGAAGCAGGCACAGCAGCCAGAAACCTTCTATCACATACAAGATTCCACTCTGCTATGGTGGAACTGGTGTGGCCACCAATCCATTCCCAAGTCCCTGGTACCAACTCACACACAGAACCACTGTTGCTGCTGCTGCTACCTTGACACAATCCACTTTTGCACCTCCATGGTGGTTGTGCATCAGTGAAGATTGTCACCAAAGTACTCTGAGCATCAAATATCCATGCCAGTGACACCAAGAGCACATGCACCAGCTGAGAGAACCCTAAGGAACCAACATATTCCTCCACCACCTCATCCACAGTGAGTTCAAGTTTTCCCTCACTCCCCTCCAAATTTTTCCCCTTAACCAGTTTTTGTTCTTCTTCCATCATGGTTCCTACAATCAAAATAAAGGGAAACCAATCAGTTCCTACCTTGATCCAAATGTAAGTATATATCCACATCTATATATATACATATTTTGTTGCTGACCTTACTCTCTACAGAGGTTTCATTAAAAAATCATGGGGTGACATGACATCTAACACATAAAACCCCTCCTTTTTTGCATATAATAAATAAAATGTTGGTTTGGAAAATGTGTGCCTTGTGAAACAGTTTTGGTGCATGCACTGTGCTTGGGGTGAATGTGAGTGGTAGTGGAGGGATGCCAACTAGAATATACCATATTCCAAAATTTGATGACACACGTATCATATGAAAACAGCACCCAGCATATAGAATTAATTGGTGGGATAATGTGGAACAAAGTGATGGAAGATTGATGAGTTATTGGTAATGGAAATTGATGGATCTGGGACCCATGGTATTCACATTTGTGGTGGTTGGTGCAAGAATCAAGAACAGAGTTAGTGATAGTTCAACATATGATCCTGAGAAAAAAAAAACACACACACTGAATAATATGTATAATAAGCATGAAAGGGTTCTTAGAACAGAAGTTTTTGGTATTTGAGAACTTAAGTTTGTCACACCTTTTGAATGAAAGGAGTGGCAAGTTGGTTGAGCAGAGCTAGAAAATTGACATGCTGTTCTTGAGATACTGAAAAAATGACTGATATCTTGGCCATGAAACAAACATCTTGCGTGCATATATAAATTGTTGGGGTAAGGTTGTTACTTGTTCCGGGAGATATATTCATTATCCATCGCACTTGTTATTTTGATTTTCAAACAAATTGTTTTCACGATTTATATTCAATTTAAACACTTTTATTGCTAATATGATGAATAATTATATTATATATAGAAACTTATATCCAAGTACTGTCACATCTTGATACACATTTAAATTAGCATTTCTTAAATTATTTCTTACTTATAGTTGATGCAAAAGGAAAAGGTTGGTGAAGCTATAATCATAAAAATCATGCAGCAATTAAAGCATCACTTTTAACATCAAATTTTCTTTTGAAATTGTTTTTTTCAATAATGACAACAAATTAGAGATAAGCTAGAACCAATTTTTCTTCGCGTATTTCATTCATTTTGCATTCTTTAAGATTCGAGGAAAATGTCTATTTTTATCGTAACGCTAAAAGAACCTTTACTTTACCCACTTTTGTTCTCACTCGAATGAAGGAAAATATTCTATATTTGAAAACTCCTCAAAATTGTGAACACTAATCTTACGAAAATATCTTACATTGATTCCACATAAATGTTTAGATATACCTTTCACGAAACTATGAATAAGGTGGTTAAATAACATACTCTTACGAAAACAAACTATAAATATAAAAATTGTGCATATATATATATATATATATATATATATATATATATATATATATATATATATATATATATATATATATATATATATTTCTAATTTCAAATACATTCAAAACCAATCATCACATCTCAAATATTAGCTATTTTAAATTTCAAAATTTTATTATGATTTTAGTCTCGCCACTTCCAAATAATGCATGATTATTAGGCGTATTACAAGTTTCAGTCGAGATTTTAAAGGAATAAAGATTCATCTTTTAACTTTTCTTTTTTATTTATAAAAAAAAAAGATAATTGTAATTTTGTATATTTATTAAATTTTAAAAGAAATTTGTAAATGTTTGTTGAAGTAATAAGATATGATAACATACACTTGATTAAAGAAAGAGTAGCTGAAAGAAAAAGAAAAGTCTTAAAATAGTATAATGATGTGGTATTGTAAGGGAAAAAGCTGCAAATATGTAAGTTATAAGTTAGTTCTTTTTACCAAATAAGTTTTAAGTTAATTAAATAATTTATAACTAAGATATTATAATGATATAGTGATTTTGTTTTTCTATCATGAAATAGATGAACGTGTGTAATTGCATAGAAAAGAAAAGCATATGATTTAATTTCTATGGAGATTTTTTTTTTATCATAGTCTTTCATTATTTTTTATTTTAATTTAATGGTTATAATTATATGTTCCTCTTTTCATTTTAAGAATGGTTCTCATATATATATATATATATATATATATATATATTATTTTTTTGACCCGTGCAATGCACGGGTTTTTTTTTTATTATTGATAATAAATTATAGAAGTGTAACAATTTGTTTTAAGAATTTAATAAAATATAAATCTATAAGATGTTAAACTTAGATAATGATATTATTGAAATGATAATAAACATAAGTCATGAAATACATCATTTAGAACAACAACATTCTATAAATATGCTTAATCTAATCACAACAACAACCATTAACAAAGACCTCAATATTTGGTTCGATAAAATCATTGTCTGTTTGGAAGACAACAATATCACCTTCTTTTAACTCATTTTCAATACAAAATAACCTCCAACCTTGACCTATTTTTGTTGAACTTCTATTCCTATTTGATAATAGGATTTTGCAATTGACTATAGTTTTGGGCCCTATAAGAAACACATCTTCTACATTCACGTCCCGAATGAAGTTGACAAACTTTGATGGCAAGTCTTGTATGATTCAAATTTTATTGTTAGTGCATTAATTAATTTCATTTAATTATATGTAAATTGATATTATAATACTTGAACTGATCAAAAGAATTCGTAAGACATATATCCAATTTAAAACATAAAACAAAAATAATTTCTTTTATCTTAGTTCTTTTACTATAAGATGAGGAAATTTTACTATATAGATTTTTTACTATAAGATCCATTAATCCGTTCTGAGACGGAACGGATTAAATTGTCCAATCCATTTTTTTATTGGCGGGCCAAAACGACCCGTTTTGTAACCCGTAAAGAAAATATATTCCTGAAAAAACAAAATGAACAATATTTTATTATTCTTTGTGCCTTCAATGATGAATTTTGGTGCAATGTTATGTTGAAGAGTGAGTGATGAATTGATGATTTGTTGGGCACTCATGCATGCAATGGTGGAATGCCTACACTAACTATAATGCCAAATGACGTGTTATGCAAGTCCATAATAATTCCATTATTGTTCCATCTTTTCAATTTATTAACCTAAAAAATTCAGAGGTGGTATATGAGTAAGATAACAATCCTAAATTCTTTCATTTGTTTAATCATAGGCAATGTTCATATTAAGGAAGTTTAAACCTCTTAATTATAACACTAGTCACCACCACAAGGAAAAATGTGCTTCTTGTCTTAATCACGGTGAAATTAATAGTTAATTACGTAGCTGTATCTAGAGCCACTTAAATATTCTACACAGGAATAATAATTTATTGTAACGTCACAACCACCCCCTTTGTTTTATCATACATTAAAATTTACCTAAACAAAGCTGTTTTTGGAAAGTCACTTAAACAAAGTTATACGATTACATGTTAAATCAATATGCATTAGTTGAAATGGAAGGACTAATCCTTAAGTAGTCTTCTTCAGTTTATTAATTGTAGTTTTAGAGATTTGTGTCTCATTTTATGGCGTGTTACAGAATTCAATAATTTAATTAAATTATGTTTTCATAAAATTAATGACTAATGAATAATTATTTCAGATCGATTTGTACATATTAATAAGGTGATAATATATAGAGAGAATAGTCACCCTTACGAGACATTTAGAAGGGAAAAAAAAAATGTTTTGTGAGATTTCGAAGTTGGAAAGAACAGTTTTTTTTTATTTTTAAATTTGGTTTTTTTTGTATTTTAAGGTCCTTTCAAATTAAATTTGTAAAAATGAATTCATTATTTTTTTTAAATTAGGATCAAGTCGTTAGGATATATGACGACATTATAGGTGAAGTCGTCCTGTATCCCATAAACCAATGCACAAACACAATACCCCGTTAAAAGAAGCACTGTGATGGTTCAAACATGATTTAATTAATGGTGTACTTTCCACTGCAATGTTTAAAAAATAATGAAAGTGAAGTCGTCATCATACAAGAGGACTTCACTTTTTCCATTACACTAAAACCGTTTTGGTACAAGACAATTTTGCTTATTTTTTTTTTTAAATAATGAAATTGTTAGTATATAAGACGACTTCACCTATAATGTCGTTTTGGATCCTGACGAATTGATCCTAATTTATAAAAAAAAATAAAAATCACAAACCTACTTTTACAAATTTGACTTGAAAGAGATTTTGAAATACAAAAAAAAAAACCTTTTGATTCACTATTGAAAAATATATCATCATAAAAACTTTTTTTCAATGTTTTTTGAAAAAACATTTAAAGTCAAGTTTGATACAAAACATATAGATCTAACTTATCTTGGTTGATATAAACTTTTAATAAAAAAATCACGTTTCTCTCATTAAATTATTTAAGATGGTAATAAATGAAACATTTTAATAAAATAACAGTTGTTATATGATTTCTGAAAACCTTATATAAATATTCCCGGTAACATTCTTTCTATTAAAATAGAATTTAATGACTACTAAAAACCATAATTGTTAGAACTTATAATTCCTAAAATATGAATGTGGAAAAATTCTAGTACCAAACATATATATAAAACAGTTATTTCATTCTATCCATTAGTTTAAATAAAAGTAAGTATAAGTTACATGTAGAATAACTTATTCCTTATAATTTTATATATAAAAGAACATTATTTATTTTATATACAAAAGAACACTTTCATTAATATCAGTGACAGAGTTTACAAAGTTTGTAGGAGCCTTGGTCTCCCAATTTTTTTTTTATATATAAATAATATATAGATAAAAGTTTTTTTTTTATATTTCAAAACTTGTATACATTTATCTTGACAATGAAAATAATTTTTAAAAGTTTGTCATTGATTATTATGAAAATTTACATATAAAGTATTATTTAAAGAGTATCCGGAAACATGTTAAAGAAAGAAAGAAAGAAACAGTATCAAAAATTAAAAGTTGATTAATTGTTGGTATGATGAATTCAACTTTAGTAATATTTTTAAAGAAAATCATTATGAAAGAATGTTAGAAAATTGAGAAGGCAGTAGTTGGTTGATGGTTATCTCTTGGATGAGTCACTTATGATACTTTTGTTTTTTCTTTTTGGGTATCTTTGTTTGGTGATGATTCAAACATTTGGCTGCTGCTTCAGTTTATTCTCAATGCTTTCTCGGCTATCTCTGATTCTTTGTGATGTCAACATCTTTTTATTTGTTTGATGTCATAGAAACCTTCTTTTGTTCATCGTATGAAACCACTAGTATACATGTTTTATGTTTTATGGTAAATATGGATAAGATCACGAAACTAAGGGTAGTAATACGGGTTAGATTCAACGCTCCAATCCGTCATAAAAAAGTGGACTGGATCAAGATATTAAAGTCGTCAACATATATCAACCTGGCTCGTCTGGTTCGTCTGGCCTGTTAGTCCGTTGGGTTGCAGGGCAGGTTGGGCACAAATTGGCTCATAACTCGCATTTGATAAAAAAAAAGGTTGATCTTGTAAAACGTTTAAACTCAAAGCATCACGGTGAAAGAAATGCTGGCGTCGAAGTCGAAACCTACGATAGTGGTGACGAGGAGTAAGAACATGTTCGTCGAATCGCAAAGTAGAGGAGACTTATTCCAATGTTACATCTAATGATCCTGAAAATGATGAAGACTAGCTTTTGGTATTTGCTTAGGTGGTGGAAGATGTTAAGAAAGAAAGACACTTTCTTTAATGTGTTTAGCTTTCATCGATTAAGGTTGTTTGGTATTTTTCTTATGGATAATGATAAAATGCTCCCTTTTTTTGACCCCGAAGTTACCCGCCTACGTGGTAGTCATTATTTTAATAATTTTTAACCAAACGGGAGCAGAAACGCGTGAGAGAAGGTGGAGTGAATGGTGAGGTTGTGATACACGCGCAAGAGAGGAAAAAGGAAAAGTTAGAAAAATAAAACTTTCCTTTGCGGTTTAAACTAAAGGCGAGAGTGCGGCGAGAGTGCGGATTGCTGCCATAGCTTCGTGCGTCGAATTGGAAGCCCTAATTTGAAGTGTTCTTGTTCTGCAAATCAAAGGGTGCTCTAGTATGTTTTACTATCCGATTACAAACCCCTATTTTTATGATGTTCTTCCCCAAATGAAACCACTATTTTTGTGATGTTTTTCCGAAAATGAAACCCCATTATCGTATTTTCTTGTTTGATGATTGAAATGGCATTTTGATGAGTTGTTCCCCAAATTGATGCTCTGTAAATCGTAAATGTTGTCGTGGATAGTTAATTGAAAATGTGAACTGATTTGTGTAACCAAAAATGCGAACTGTTTCGACAGTTAGGGTCGGGTGGCTACAAAATGCGAAGTGCAATTGTGTTGTTGGATGTTCGAAACTGAGTTTGTTGGTTTCGACATTTAGGATTGGGTGAGTAGAAAAAGCAAACTGGATTTGTGTTTTTGAATATGAGTGATAGTTAATGCGTTTTATAATTGCAGGTCAATTGACATGAGTGGCATTAGTGAAGGTTGTGAAGGTAGTGAAGGTTGTGAGGTTGGAGATTGTAGTGATATAAGTTAGGTATTTTATTTTTTGATGGTTTGTAACTTAACCAGAATTGTGTAATTCGTGCAGGATTTGCCTATATTGGATTCAATATGTTTGTTGTTCATCAACTTTTTTTTAAAAACCAACTTTTCGAGTTCGATAATTAAGTGTCCTTTTGTTAGTCCATAAGTGCCTTTTTACGTTTTACGTTTTGTACACACAGTACTGCAACTGCTTTTAAACTGTATAATTACGTGAAATATGGTTTGGACATAATCCAAAGGTCGTCCAAATAATTTCATCACCATCAATCATCAGCAAAAAAATTCAATAAGTATTTGAAATTGAAGATTGAATTAAAAATAAAGTTTTCTGCTTCGAGATTTAAGTGTCCTCTTGTGACTCTATAAGTGCCTTTTTTTAGTTGTACTTTTTGGACAGGAAGTACTGCAACTATTTTTCTAGTCTATCATTACATAATGATAAATTTGTACACAATCCAAAGGCCATACAAATAATTCCATCACCATCAATCATCAGCAAAAAACTTCAATAAGTATTTCAAATTGAAGATTGAATTAAAAATAAAGTTTTATGGTTCGAGATTTAAGTGTCCTCTTGTGACTCCATAAGTGCCTTTTTACGTTGTAGTTTTTGGACAGGAAGTACTGCAACTGTTTTTCTAGTCTATCATTACATAATGATAAATTTGTCTATTATTTTTTTCTGCATTGTTTGTGGTTTAAGTTGTTTTTTCAATTTATTGATGTTGTTTGTTTTAAATTAAATTTCAGATTGTGCATGATCTTTGTCTTTCTAAGGAAGAAATAAGTGAGTTAGTTGTGAAAGAAGCTTTATCAAAAGGTGATGGCGAGCGTGACAAAAGTAAGAAGAAAGAGTGTGTCTCTGGTGGAACGAAAAAGAAGGAGCAGCTTATGGGTGTAATTGAGCAGCAAGAACATGATATTCGTGAACTTGGTGGAGCGATTGCTAAATTGAAATCAACTTTGGCTGAGAGGGAAAATAGAAGTAAAGATGAATTTGTTTCTCCTATGAATTTGAATGAAGTGGATGTTCCAAGTGAAGCTGCAGAAGACAGAAATGCAACGAACAGCGATATGTACTTGCGTATGAGGAATGATCCACGGTTATGGTCCAAAAGCCATGTAATCCAAACTCCGTTCGCAGTTTATAGTCGGAAGAAGAAAACGATATTGAAATAGTTGTTGGAGTATGAGCAATATGTATGTATTTTGTTTTGTTTGATGTAAATGAAATATCATTTTCATTTGTTTAATTATAAGAACATAGACATGTAATTGAAACCTATGAAACATTAAGTTGTGTACAATTCTATTTGTTTTGTTTTTGTTGTGTTATGGTGCAATTAATAAATAATGACTTTTCGAAAGTGTTTGTGGTGTTATGTAGTGCATGTACAAAAAGTTCATCGTAAAAAGGCAGTTATGGAAACACAAAAGGACACTTGATTAACGAACCAGAAAAGTTCATTTTTAATTGAATCTTGAATTCCAATTACTTATTTAGGTTGTTTGGTGATGATTCATGGTGATGAAATTATTTCGATGGCCATTCGATTGTGTCGAAACCCTATTTCAAGTAATAATACAATGTAAAATCAGTTGCAGTACTGGCAGTACAAAAAGTTCATGGTAAAAAGGCAGTAATGGAATCACAAAAGGACACTTGATTATCGAACAAGAAAAGTTCGTTTTTAATTGAATCTTGAATTCCAATTACTTATTTAGGTTGTTTGGTGATGATTCATGGTGATGGAATTATTTGGATGGTCATTCGATTGTGTCGAAACTCTATTTCAAGTAATAATACAGTGTAAAATTAGTTGCAGTACTGCATGTACAAAAAGTTCATCGTAAAAAGGCAATTATGGAAACACAAAAGGACACTTGATTAACGAACCAGAAAAGATCTCTTTTAATTGAATCTTGAATTCCAATTACTTATTTAGGTTGTTTGGTGATGATTCATGGTGATGAAATTATTTGGATGACCATTAGATTGTGTCGAAACCCTATTTCAAGTAATAATACAGTGTAAAATCAATTGCAGTACTGCATGGACAAAAAGTTCATCGTAAAAAGGCAGTTATGGAAACACAAAAGGACACTTGATTAACGAACCAGAAAAGTTCGTTTTTAATTGAATCTTGAATTCCAATTACTTATTTAGGTTGTTTGGTGATGATTCATGGTGATGAAATTATTTCGATGGCCATTCGATTGTGTCGAAACCCTATTTCAAGTAATAATACAATGTAAA
>Ga0214544_1000445_pt1 | contig 74757 bp, 37 predicted proteins | sample CNSS3metaG_FD_160074 | JGI IMG/M metagenome (GOLD analysis project Ga0214544, IMG submission 160074) | Root nodule microbial communities from cowpea collected in UCLA plant growth center, Los Angeles, California, USA - CNSS3 | ecosystem: Host-associated > Plants > Roots > Nodule | place: USA... | reverse complement strand
CTTCCAACATATTTGGCTTTGCAAGAATGCCGGAAAAACATCTGTGTAAACAATAAACTGTGTTACATCATACCATATTAACATTAACATACACAATAGACAAAGGATTTTCAAACACATAACCAAAAACTACCTTCACATCCTCAATCAATAGGCCCTCGGTATGCTCTCTACTGGCCATATTCAATAACTGAAAGGCAAATGGAACGATTTATGTTGCAGCAATGAAAACAGAAATCCCCCAAAAAACTTCTCACCGCTGCCAACCAATCAAAAAATTGACATCATATACAACAAAATTACATCCATATCTAAATCGATACCTGAATTGCAACGAATAGCACAAATGCAAATGGGGTTCGCCAAAGCTCGATTTCTCGGATTCTTCAAACGAAAACGTAATTTCGTTCTTCAAAACCACAAACCCTAACCTCCTTGGCCGCCTTCCTCCGGTAGATGCAACCCTGATTCAAATTCTCGTCAACCCTTCACCGGTTCTGCGTCACCGTTTACATTCATATCCCCTTTCACGCCTTTCTGTCCTTCCTCAAACCCTATTTCCAATTCTTCTGCAACTATTTGATTTCGCAATCTCCTTTATTCTCGTCAACCCTTGAGCGGTTCTGCGTGACCGTTTACACTCATATCCCCTTTCAAGCCTTCCTATCCTTCCTCAAACCCTATTTCCAATTCTTCTGCAACTTTTTCATTTCAAAATCTTGAATTCGACCATTCTCTTAACGTCCCAATTTTTTTCCTTCCACTTAACCACGGCACGTGCAATTCTTACTTTCTTTATTACATTAAAGCAGATCATTCGACGCGTGTCCTCTGCAACCTAATCGTCTGACACGTGTCCCGGTGTCAAAAGTGAGTGGGGGAAAGGGTGTCAAAATAACGTTTCCATTTTTTTTTTTACTATGGCGACGATTCCATCCATGTCGGCAACTTTAAAATAATTACCGTAGAAACGAAGATTTATTATATTGAAAATATTCAAACTGTGCCCAACATTTTAAAAATTAGGTGGCAATGTCTCTCTCTCTTTTGGTAATTAAATAACACATCAGAAGTGAATATATGTTTGATGTACAAAATAAATGTTTATTAATCAATAGAAAAAGTTAAGAAACGAGAATAATTTTAAGAAAATGGTGAAGGAAACTGTTTTGCTCTTAATCTTGAAATTTAAAAACTCCATTGGTTTAATACGCCAATATCAACAAATTAAAAGTGAATATCTGCTAACTAAATAAAGCAAATGTTTTCAATAAGTATCAAAAAGCAAGAAAATATGCATTTTAACAAATGTAATTTGTAATTTTATTTTTCTCTTGTAGTTTCTACATTTTAAAAAAAATGTATTCTTGATTAAGTCTTTGATTTTTAACATGTTTATTTTTTTGTTTTTATATATTTTAACCAATATTTTTATAATAAGACGTGCAAAGTATAAGATTTAGCATGTGACATTAATTGTTCTGTGGTAAAGACCAAGCAGAGTGGATCACGGTCAAATCGTGACGTTTGGACTGTTATATTTTTAAATAAAAAGAGTGCGCCGCCCTGACTATGACTATAGTTTTTGTTCTAGTGGTAAGCGTTCGATCCTAACAAGTGATATCAGAGTCGATGGTTTATCTTGGTGACCGGATCAGACAAGTATGGTGTCCCTATGTAGAAAATCTCCCTGACAAGATTTCTATCTAAACGTGTTCCTTTAAGAAGAATGGTGGTATGAGAAGGCTACTTGAATGCTGCCGCTCCGGTCAAGCTCCTCCTTCTATAGATCTAAGACATCTTACAAGATCAAAATGAAATGAAGAGAAAACATTTAAGTTGAATTGAATTTGTGAATAGAGATTTTGTAAAGGAGAAAAGAAAAGGAAAAGAAAAGTGTGGATTGAGATGATGAAAAGATGTATGGTTGGGTTAAGAGGAAGATGAGTGGTGGCAAGTTGCGAATGTCGGCTTAGCTTTATTACTGAGAGAGGAGTAGTCCATTATTTTATTCTCATTTTTCCATTTTTCCATTTTTCATCTCATCCAAACATGCCTTAGCTCCCATCGTACCTGACAAACATGTGGGGACCATCTTCTCCACTCCATCACACACAAACTGCTTTCGACTTGCCAAACATCACTCACTGTCAAATGGATTCGCTTCCAACAAAAACTTTACTATGCCATTGCCAGCGACCTCTTCCACTTCAACTTAGATTCTCTTCGACACCCCAAAAAACAAAACACCCTTTTCCACTTCTTATATAACGCGCATCCCTACCCATCTAAAATAACTCACAACACACACACACACATTGCTGTTAATGTTCGTGTAGTGTGTTTTGGATGGGGGAACTATGGACGCAAATGGGTTCATTGATGGCCACAATCATGTTTGTGTATGCCATGGTAGAGCGTTTTTTCCCGGCTGCACTTCGTGACACTCTACAAATCCACACTCAGAAAGTCGTGAACTTGTTGTACCCTTATGTGCAAATCACCTTCCCCGAGTTTTCCGGTGAGAGGCTCAAACGGAGCGAAGCCTACACCGCCATCCAAACCTACCTGAGTGAGAACTCCTCGCAACTGGCCAAAAGGCTGAAAGCTGAAGTGGTGAAAGATAGCCAGAACCCTTTGGTTCTTAGCATGGACGATGATGAAGAGGTTACTGATGAGTTCCGAGGAGTGAAGCTTTGGTGGGCTGCTAGCAAAACTGCTTCTAACCCTCATGCGTATTCTTTCTCTTATTACTCTCCAATGGATGGTAAGAGGTATTTCAAGCTAACTTTTCATAAGAAGCACAGGGATCTCATCACTGTGGCTTACATCAAACATGTGTTGGAAGAGGGGAAGGAAATCGCGTTGAGAAACAGGCAGAGGAAGTTGTACACCAACAATCCCAGCAGTGGTTGGTACGGTTACAAACAGTCAAAGTGGAGCCACATAGTTTTTGAACACCCTGCAACGTTCGAGACTCTTGCGATGGAGCAAAGGAAGAAGGAGGAGATCATGAACGACCTTGTTAAGTTCAGGAATGGGAAGGATTACTATGCAAAGATTGGGAAGGCTTGGAAGCGGGGCTATTTGCTGTATGGTCCTCCTGGGACTGGTAAGTCTACTATGATAGCTGCAATGGCGAATTTCATGAACTATGATGTATACGATCTTGAACTGACAGCAGTGAAGGACAACACCGAGTTGAGGAAGTTGCTGATTGAAACTTCTAGTAAGGCTATTATAGTTGTGGAAGACATTGATTGTTCTCTTGATCTGACTGGGCAGAGGAACGTGAAGAAGGAAAGGAGTGAGGAAGAGGAAGTAAAAGATCCTAATAAAAAGGAAGAAGAGGAGAGTAACAGGAGTAGTAAGGTAACTCTGTCTGGGTTGTTGAATTTTATTGATGGTATTTGGTCAGCATGTGGGGGAGAGAGGATCATCATTTTCACTACCAACTTTGTGGACAAGCTTGATCCTGCTCTTATTAGGACAGGTAGGATGGACAAGCACATTCAATTGTCCTATTGCCGCTTTGAAGCATTCAAGGTTCTTGCCAAGAACTACTTGGATGTTGACTCACACCATTTCTTTCCAAAAATTGCCAAATTGTTGGAACTCACCAATGTCACTCCTGCTGATGTTGCTGAAAATCTCATGCCCAAGTGTGTGAATGAAGATGTTGAAACTTGCTTGCTCAGTTTGATTCAAGCTCTTGAGAAAAAGTTGGCGGAAGAAGAAGAAGAAGAAGGGTTGAATGAAGAAAAGGACAAGGAGATGAAAAATAATGGGCACAGTGTGGAAGATGTGAAGGGAAATGGATTCATGCTTTGAGTGGGAAATGAAATACTCTGACTGAGATTGTTACACTTTCTGGTTAAAACATCTATTGTGCTACATTATTATTTTGTCCACTGTATCTTTTCGTCTGAATTGATAGCAATCATCTCCTTTTGTTCAATTTGTGGTTGAAACATCTTTTCAGCTATATTATTGTGTTCATCTTTAAGGGCTCAGTTTCATCTATCATTCTCTTTCACACGTTCTTATCATTCCACTTCAATTTCAGGTATTTTCAAAACAGCGTAGTGCCTAGTGCATGGTACAACACCTAGAAGAAAGAATCATATCCGTTATGCTTCATTATTCTGCAAGAAAATTCTTCACTCTATACCACACTCAATCATCTTAACATTCTTACGTTTAGTTTTAATCGCTCATAATTTTCACACTAATTCTTGTACGGACACTGTTCTTACATAACACCCTATCAAAACTTCAACATCTAATAAAATAAAATATAACTAATTAATCGTCAATTTGTTCCGGTTTTTATCGTAAGGTTCTTAAGACAATTTGTTCCAATATTAAATATATATCTAATAATTTAGCTCCAAATTTAATATATTAAATATATATCTACTAATCTGATCACCGATGCTGTCCCACGCTAGTATAACTTGGACCTGGGCCGCTCATATAAGAACTCAAACCAGGGTTTTTTTTCCTAAACCTCCATAATTTCTAGCTGCACCTCCATAATTTTAAAATGTCTATTTTACCATTATAAACTATCTCAACAACTGCTATTCAGTTTTTAGCTTAACCAGACACTGTTGTAGCTTAATGAGACGTTGTTATACAAACCATTGGGTATATTAACATTTATTGCTGAGATAAATATTCATTAAGTATTAACGGTTAGATTATGAATCTTAAGATCATAAGAAACATCAAATCATTGATATAATAAATTATTCACTCTGATCAGTAATTAGGAATAGTATAGATGAAAAGTGGGACCCAATCTTCCAGTTAGAATAAAGATTAAAATTGTTTACGTGTAATATTATATTGTTCTCTATTTTGATAGGAGGCTGTGTTGTTAAGTCGTCTCATCAAACTGATTAATGAGATATCAATTTTATATCCTTACCAGCAGAGACCAGGACCTCTCAACAAGTTTCTAAATACTTAAATCCATCACAGACAATTTATTGAATAATTCAACCCATCATAGATCGTTCATCAGAAACTCAATACATATTATCCTTAAATTAATAACAATTGTGTGTGTAATATAATTGATATTCACAAATAATATAATTTGTTAATTAATGTTAATCCAGTGTGATAATAGAGAATAATAATTTTATAAAGGGATATCATTTAGTCACAGTTTTTACAAAATAATGTCATTTTATTTTTTGGTGACAAATTTAAGAAGTATTATAATCCGTATCAAGCATAAAACACGTTTAGCTTAAAAGAACATAATTTCAAAAAGTTTTCTAACTATTCATGTGATAAACAACCATAAAATCTTCATTGAAAGTTGTTACCATCTAAATTTCCACTGAAAGATTTCAGAGTTCACAATTTCAAGTATTGCCTGAGTTCTTGACTCATGAGTTGTTGCAACGAAATATGATGTAAAGGAATGTTGAATGGTGAGAGCTGACAAAGGAAACATTGAGAGATACGTTTCATTGTTGGACGAGAGCAAGGGTTGGGATTTAAGCACGCAAAAGCCACAATGGCAACAACAACTATGTCTTGTAAAACTGAAAAAGTTGGATGTGGGAGGCGTTGGTCCAATATTTCACATAATTTGATGCCATCATCAGTAGAAATTGATTGAAGTGATGAGAGTATTTCCTTAGGATGTTTTCCCATCAGAGTTTCCAGTGCCACCACTCCGAAGCTATACACATCACACTTTTCATTAACAACCATTGTATACGCAAGTTCTGCATTTTAACAACATCACATTGAAAGATCAAAAGGAAAATAATGGAAAATCCAAGTGCAGAAAACTACTCTATCTATTTGCTTGTTATATGTAGAGGAAAATATGAAGAATTTTACCAGGTGCTATGTATCCGATGGTTCCAGCAACAATAGTTCGATTGGATGAATCAAGGTTGAGAAATCGAGCTGTGCCAAAGTCGGAAACGGTGGGCTCCCACATGGAGTTAAGCAACACATTGCTGGCTGATATGTCTCTATGGACTATAGGAGGGACACAATCATGATGGAGATATGAGAGAGCGTGTGCAGTGCCTTTCACTATGTTAATCCTCTTTTTCCAATCCAATTCCATTGCTTCCATGTCATCAAACAACACAGAAAACAAGCTTCCTCTCTCCATGTACTCATATATCAAAAACATGATTCTTTTGTGCAAGCAGAATCCATGGAGCTTCACTATGTGTCTGTGCTTTATTTCCGATAATACTTTGGCTTCGTTTCTGAAACTCTCATCAAATGAGGGGACCTCTGCTTCAAAACCATGGAGTTTCTTCACCGCAACAATCTTGCCACTTGGTAGTTGAGCCCTATAGACACTCCCGTATGCACCTGTTCCGATACAATATTTGAGGTCAAAGTCTTCGGTTACTGTAATGATGTCTTCATAGGCTATGCTTCCATCATAGTTCCATATGCAGAACAAGTCCCCGTTGTTAGATGTTTCAGTTATCCTTGAACGTTTGCTCTTGATTGCAATGCGATTGTGCCTCAGATATAGAAGTAGAAAGAATGCCATGATTAGAATTATAGTGATAGAAAGAATTATGACCAGCTGATTCTGCCTTAGTTTCTTGTCCTGGACCGAACAAGGTTGGAATTTGTACATGATTTGAATACTCAAATTGTTGCTGCATACACCCTCGTTCCCTCTTAGCCCGTATGGATCTAAACCGTATGGAATGGGACCACTCAAGTTATTGAAGGAAAGGTTCACATTAGAAGCATTCAAAGACTCGGGAATTGGTCCTGTAAAATTGTTGTAGCTTAGATCTAGAGTTTCAAAGAATCGCAAATGTTCAACTGAGAAAGGTTTTAGGGAACCAGTGAGTAGATTGTGTGAAATGTCAAGATATTGAATGTTTATGAAGTTTGAAAGTGAAGTGGGAAAGGTTCCATTGATCTTGTTGAAAGATAAATTTAAGAAACTAAGATTTCTTATGAGTGACAATTGAGAAGGAATGGGGCCTTCAATGTTGTTGTTAGAGATGCTTAGGGACAATAGTTGGGTTAGATGTCCCAGTGATAGAGGTATTTGACCTTGAAGAGAATTGTTTGAGAAATCAAGATAAGTGAGTTTTGAAATATTTCCTATTGTCAGAGGTATTTTACCTTGAAGATAATTGGAGGATAAATCAAGATAAGTGAGTTTTGAAAGATTTCCTATTGATGGAGGTATTTGATCTTGAAGAGAATTGCCAGATATTTCAAGATAAGTGAGTTTTGAAAGATATCTTACTGATGAAGGTATTTCACCTTGAAGAGAATTGTAAGATAAATCAAAGTAAGTGAGTTTTGACAGATTTCCTATTGATGGAGGTATTTCACCTTGAAGAGAATTGTAAGATAAATCAAAGTAAGTGAGTTTTGACAGATTTCCTATTGATGGAGGTATTTGACCTTGAAGAGAATTGTCAGATATTTTAAGATAAGTGAGTTTTGAAAGATATCTTACTGATGAAGGTATTTCACCTTGAAGAGAATTGTAAGATAAATCAAAGTAAGTGAGTTTTGACAGATTTCCTATTGATGGAGGTATTTGACCTTGAAGAGAATTGCCAGATATTTTAAGATAAGTGAGTTTTGAAAGATATCTTACTGATGAAGGTATTTCACCTTGAAGAGAATTGTAAGATAAATCAAAGTAAGTGAGTTTTGACAGATTTCCTATTGATGGAGGTATTTGACCTTGAAGAGAATTGCTAGATATTTTAAGATAAGTGAGTTTTGAAAGATATCCTACTGATGAAGGTATTTCACCTTGAAGATCATTGTAGGCTAAATTAAGATAAGTAAGTCGGAAAATATTTCCTATTGTGAAAGGTATTTGACCTTGAAGAGAATTAAAAGATAAATCGAGAAAAATGAGTTTTGAAAGTTTGCCTATGGTAAAAGGTGTTTCACCGTGGAGAGAATTGGAAGACAAATCAAGATGTCGGAGATTGGAAAGATTTCCAATTTGAGATGGAATAGACCCTTCTAGATTAGAATGGGAGAGCTCAAGATGTTTCAAATTCTTGAAAACAGAGAGGTTTAGTGTTGCTAATTGAATGGGTCGTTCGGAATAATTATATGTGATACGAGTTACACTTCCAGCAGCATTGCAACTTATACCATCAATCCATGAACAGATATGATGTGAATGTGAGGGGGACAGATGCCACCATCCACTATTCATTATAGCGTTTGCTTCTAACTGAATCTGCGATGGTGTAGACGCGCATCCCAACTCTAAAACAGAGCCCAAACAAACCAAAACATAGGTAACAAGATGGAAATTGGAAATCAAAAACTGCATTATCTGCATATAGAGAAAGTTAATACAAGGTATATTTATGAGAAACTCAAGTTTCACTAATTTGTGTTATCGAATAGCATGCTACCTATCTGGTGATTCTTATACTGTGATAATCCGGGTTGAGTAGAAGAGCCCAAACATAGAATTCCACAGGGCTTTTGGCCCCTCACACCATTGATTGACTTATAGAGAGTTTAATCCTGACCCGTTTCTATGACTCAAAATCATTAGTGGAATAGTAAGTAATATCATATGATTAATGGTGCAAAGAATTCCACAACCTTTTGCCCCGTTCACGGTTCCAACGCTTTGGTCACGTTATTTTGGCTGATTTAAGAGTCAACTTCGAATATTTGAATGCAACTATTTCTGCGTTATTGCCTCCGCTCAGACAAACAAACACACGTTCCATGGATAGGAGTGTTTCGAAATGTTTGTCGCATATAAAATATTGTTAGGGATATCCTCTAGCTTATTTGGTTAGTTGTTAATAACAAGCTCATACTAATTTTTCGAACACGTTCTATTCAAGGGCTAATTAACTTAACTTCAAACTGTGTATTGCAGCAACAAAAAAGAAAAAAAAAAAAGGTTCTCAATGGAGTTGGACATAATGCATTTTTTAACGGTAAATTCTTTGAGGAAGTCAACACATGAGTTAGAAAGCAACTAATAATAGGTTTATGTGAAAATTAAATAAGTCACTTTATGGCTTATGACAAGTTTTCTGTAAGTGTTTTTGTGGGCTTTTTTGTATTTAGGGGTATGTTAGAAGTGAAATTTATAAATATGGGTTAGTTGATTTTTTTTTGTCAAACAGGGTCAAGTCGTTAGGGTGGAGGACAACATTAAAGGTGAAGTCGTCCTCCACCCGACCGATTTTTCTTTTTTTTTTAAAAAAAGCAAAGTCGTCATGGAAGACGACGGTTTTAGTGGTAAGGGAAAAGTAAAGTCGTTCTTGTACATGACGACTTCACTTTCCAGATTTTTTTTTATTTTCTTTTTCATAAATAATGGAAACTGAAAATTAAATAATGAAAACTGAAAGTTTTGAAAAAAAAGAAAAAATAATTAAAACTGAAAATTTTGAAAAAAAAAGAAAAATAATTAAAACTGAAAATTTTGATAAAACAAAAAAAAATAATTAAAACTGATTTTTTTTTTTTGAAAAAAAAAATATAATAAAATTTGAAAATTTTGAAAAAAAAAATCTGAAAAGTGAAGTCATCATATGCAAGAACGACTTCACTTTTCCCTTACCACTAAAACCGTCGGGTGGAGGATGACTTCACCTTTAATGTCGTCCTCCACCATGACGACTTGACCCTGTTTGACAAAAAAAAAAATCAAGGAACCCATATTTTCAAATTTAACTTCTAAAAGATCCTGAAATACAAAAAAGCCGTTTTTGTGACTTTTCAACTAGTTTTCTTAATCATGATTTTATACCATTTCTGATAAAATTTCATTTAGAATTGATGCAAAATTTAAGAACTTAAGATTTGAGATTAGATCAATTAAAAATAAGAAATTAGGAATTGAAAATATAATAACAAAAACCTGGATTAAAAAAAGGTAAAACAAACAGAGTTTGACAAGTCTAATGAGACTATCCTTACAACATACACAAATTCTTGATGAGATATGAAAATGTAGGAAAAAATCCTAGCTTAGAAATATTTTCACTTTTCTTAAAATTATTTGTCCCTTTTTCTAAATTCTAAAATGTTTTGATACCTTTTTTATTTTAGAGTTTTGTCTCCTTTGTAATAAAGTAAAAAAAAAATTATATCACAAGTAAAGTTAATTTGACCCATCATTAAGTGGGCATATTCCAAACTTGATTTGGGTCCAAATTCAAATTGTAAATAATAAATCAACAATTTTATTTTACTTACCAAACATATTATATATGTAATCTCTAATCTATAAATATCTATTTTCCGGGAATTAGTTGTTACGCATAGATTTATATTTTGTTTTATATTTTAGGTTGTTCGTTTTATATACGAGTTATCTTTTTATTTCAGGAAGAATGAAATCATATTCGTGTGTTCCTTATAATAAGTATGAATGTGAAGACATACACATTGATATTTTATGTAAGGATCGTATTTGTAAACTAAAGGATGAAATATTGTTGCACTCATTCTTCTAATTTTATTCACCCATTCCAACAAAACAAATTATCACTTTAATTTCACTCTAATTTTTATCATTTTTATTTTATTCTCTCTATTTTTTTTTCCTCTTTATTTTATCTTTCGTCCAAACAGTGTAATGGAAAATAAAAGAGATGTAGATATTTGATTGAATTCTGAAAAATTCCACAACGTTTTGCCCCGTTGACGGTGCCAACGCTTTGGTCACGCTGCTTTGGCAGACTTAAGAGTCGACTTTGAATATTTGAATGCAACCATTTTTCCGTTATTGGCTCGGCTCAGACAAACACGTTCCACGAATATGTTTAGAAATGGTTGTCCAATATAAACTATTATTAAAGATATCCATTGCTTTATTCATTTAGTTATGAGTATTACAGATACATTTATACATATTTGTTTTATTTTTTTTGGAAATTTTATTTTATTTATATAAGTTCTCTTTTGTATTTCGTATGCACGAAATAATTCTTTTTGTGTTATTTAATACGATATCATTAGTTATAGTTATTTTTTATTTGTTTTTCATGAATTTTTCCATGACTTAAAAGAGGAACATAAGGTTGTTTTAGTAAAAATATATGAAAATATATTTTTATTTTTTTATTGTTCCATTACTTAATGTTTGAGAAAAAATTAATAGAAAAAAATATTACTGTTTATTGTATGTTTTGTTTTAATTTCAATTTTAGTTGAATTAGTGTTGTTCCTCTATCATGAGCTTGCAACTAATATGATATTTTACATTTGAAAAAAGTTATACATATTATTGGATAAAGAGTCATTACAAGAAAAATCTTTCATTAACGATTAATTTTAGTGATTAAAAGTTCTTGATCACTATAGTTACCAATTTAAATACTAATTAATAAAATAAAAAATTATTAGTTATTAAAATAGTCACAATTATAAAAAAATATAATTGGTAGCTAAATTTGTCACTAATTAATTAGACACTAATTTAAAAATCAATTCCTTTTCAGCAAAAATCTTAATAACTAATGTTTAATGTTTAATTTCTTTTAGTAGTTAAATTTTAGAAACTAATTTATATATCAATTATAATTTTTTATTCATAATAATAACTATTTTAACACCCAATAATCTTTTATATTATAAATTAGTATTTAAATTGATCACTGTACTGACTAATAAATTTTGCTCACTAAAATTTATTGTTAATGAAACATTCTCTTATAACAAATGTGATAGTGTAAAATTTCATGACAAAACAAGTTCCGATAAGGAAATATTTAATATTTATCTGTGTTCATCAATTATTCATCTTATTTGATGTATTGATTCACTTTTTACCATCATTGCTTCGATAAATAGTATTTATTTATGTTGAAAAGTGCATATAAGTCAGTTTTAAAATCAGGACAACAAAATATAAGGTAGAAAAATTTAATAACCATTGTGAAACTTGAATATGAAGGAAATTTTTAGAAAGGTCATTGTGCATATGGAATTGAAGAAAACTCAATGGACATCACAAATCCAATATAGAAAAAAAATAGGTGCAATCTTATTAGAAATTTGCACTTAGTAATGATAGATGTGGTTAAAATTAATATTTTGTCTAGTGTCACCGTGTTTGGATATGGGAGTTGCCTTGCAACTCATATGTTTACATTTACTTTTATGTCAGAAAGATACGAAAACTACAGACATAGGAGCTTCAGCTTTTAAGACAGAAAGTCAAGTTTCAAAGGTTACCAAACACACTGACCCTGGGTTTTGTTTGGCGGAAAAGGTTTACATTAACACCAGCTACACTTACTAGTTTTAAATACTTCTATTTAATGAAATGAGCCTTGCGTGGTTCTAATTCTGAAAGATCTTGACCATCAATTCGTTTTTCCATTTTTATAAATATGATTTCCATTTTAAAAACAAAATTTTAAAACCAAAAAAGTAGATATATATATACAGTAGTTAAATTCCAAGCATTGACCACTTTTTTTGTTTTTGTTTCATCACGTTTACTCAGTAAAGTGGAGAAAGAGAGTACATTAATATCGTTTATTAGCATTTTTTTCCAACGTTGGTAGAATTTTAATAGCCTCATAAGTTGGAAAAGAAGAAGTGACGAACAATTTATTAAGTGGGGTAACAAAATGACGTTGCACCGTAGACTTAGCTCAATATTAATTCCTTATTACAATTACTATGAAGGAAATCTTTATTGTGCAAGACCATCACCAAACGTTATCATAAAAAAAAATATAGTGTATATAAATTAGTTTAAATACATTTTAATTCTCGTAAAATAATCAAGTTTTAAGAACGTTACTTTCTTTAAATATAAGAGTGAACAAAATGTCCATATAATATTAAGGAAATAATTTTTTATTTCAAAATAATTAAAAACAAAAAAAAATTACATAACTCAAAATTAAAATATACTTATATGACCAATCTAAAATCATATTAATTAGGGTAAATATGTTTTTGGTTAAGTGAATTTTAGAATTAGTCAATTTTGCAACTTTGAACCAATTTAGTCATTCATCTTTCGAAATACGTGGATTTAGTCATTTTAATATCAAATTTTGTTAAATTTATTTGACATTTTAAATGCATTTCATAATAATATTTGATTAATTTCACGTATTTTAAAAGATGAAGAATTAAATTGGTCCAAAATTTTGAAATAGACTGATTCCAAAGTGTTCTGCAACCAATGTGAAGGGGTATGAAATGATGCTCCGAAGGATAGTTGAACTTGCTGCGAAAGAAAATTTTATGTGACTCCCAAATGTTATGCAGGCCAATAGATATATAACGTTGAGACGAAAATGTAATTAACTAGCATATTATCACAATCTGTTATAAATGTCATGCATAAGCATTAGAGTACCCTCCAAATACTTCATTTATAAATATATAATTTTGTTTAAAATTAATAAGCGTGTTTAAATCGTTTAACAAAACCTTTAGCATTTGTAAATAAGAAAAACATAAATAACTATTGTACTGGTATAATATAATTATCTGAAAAATGGGTATATTTATCCATCTCACCCAAAGATGGAACCAAAGTCAAAAGCCATAGACTTGGAAAGTGGAAACACATTGTTCTTGCGTAATGCCACCAACCCTTCTCAATGAAGCTCGTAAAGTTGCCACAATTTTAGTTCTACAACTTAAAATCTTCAATAAAAGAGCATCCAAAATCAGAAGCCCTATTCTCATGCAATGATCCTATTTATGATATTTACGTGCACAGCACTCATATCTCAGTAACAAACTCTCTATCCCATTATTCAAAAACAGACTCTTCAGAAACCAAGCCAATTCAAAGGTTCATTTCAATGGCACCCTCGTCAAGTTTTGTTCCTATTGTACTCCTAGGTTTAGTTTTAGTACTAGGAGCAATTGTCCCAAGAAGTGAAGCCAGGCCAAGAGCATTCTTTGTATTCGGAGATTCTCTAGTTGACAATGGAAACAACAACTATTTGCAAACAGTTGCTCGTGCCAATGCCCCTCCTTATGGAATTGACTACCCTACTCACAAACCAACCGGACGCTTCTCTAATGGATTCAACATTCCTGATTTTATCAGTTAAGTTTCCAAAAACCAGTTTTTTGTATTATCATCAGTGTGTGCTTTTGTTGATCACTGGTTTTTGTCAGAAGAAACATGTCTGAACCACTTTTAAAACATTTTTCACACAACACAACTCTTCTTATATTTGTACTCTGTGAAAGAAAAAGATATTATCACTGGTTTTAGCATCTTCAACGTTAGAATTGATGTATATAATGAGTGGTGTTGTTATTTCAGGTCAAGAACTTGGTGCTGAGTCTACAATGCCATACTCGAGCCCTGACTTAACAAGAGAGAATCTATTAGTTGGTGCAAATTTTGCTTCAGCTGGAGTTGGAATCCTTAACGATACAGGAGATCACTTCGTAAGTGCTTGATAACTCATACCAGAAAACTTCACTTGGTTTCTTTATTGCATGATAAGTACAATGAGTGTTAACATGCAACACACTGCTTAATATATTATATATCTTATTTTTATTGAATTTATATATTGGTAAAGTCAGTTTTATAAGATAGAAAGTAATATACTAAAAAAGGAATATTGGAGTTTGTTTTCTACAATTACCTATATGCATGCACAAAGGTCTGAGCGTGCTCTATCATAAATAGAAGTAGGTCCGCATTTTGACCTTTTTTACGTTGGAAAATAACTACTAATTATTTAAAATATCATTACCATATATATATCGTGTGTTGGGTCTTATTAACATATAAATACAGCAAAGAAGAACAAAAGTTTCGATTTAAGGAAGAAAAGTTATGTTTTCGATTTAAGGAAGAAAAGTTATGTTTGTACAATATTTTTATTCAACAGAGGTAGGTATCTGTTGAAAGGCAATAGGGTTTAGCCTTCAAAATGCTGGATGCAGATGTTTGTTGCTTGTGCCAAGCCAAGGGGTAAATACTTTTGCAAAAGGAATCTTACAATTCTAATTAGTAGAGTAAAATTAGGTCTAATTTTGTGAAGGAAGGAAGGAGTGGGAATTAGAATTTGTGATGAGCAAGTGGGTATTAATTAAATTGTAGACAAGTACATTTTTAGAAAACAAAGCATGTGCCCCTTTTGAAAGAGGACTGATATATGTCTACTCTGTTGTATGCACCAAATCTATGACCTGACTCATAAGAGACATTTATTAAAAAAAGTCATAATTTAGTTTCATTTTTTCTAATAAAATTTTGTATTGACAATTAATTATAACTGATATTCCTCCTCCTTCAAATTCAACTTTGGTCGTGTTGTAACCACTTTCATGCCACTGTCATGTAGTGAATGAATCCTTTGTTACTTTTCATGTTGGATAGCATTAAACGTTATTAATTATTACTGAAAAATCTATAGTTTCACATTCATTTTTCTGTTCTTAATATATTTCTTTTTTTACTAACTTCACTATCATGAGATTAACCCATTTCTTTTCAATCATAAAGTTATTATACCATTTGAGAAGTGAAATGGATGATGATAAATTGTACTAAAGTAGTAGCCCCAGAAAACATGGAACCATAAACCATGGAATCTATCTGGATCTAAGACAGGGTAGTGTGGATTCAAGATTATAGTTAATGGCCCTCAGCAGCATTCATTAACGGTCCAACACCAACATATTATAGAGGGTGGAGTGAAACCGAGTACTAAAATAATAGAAGAGTCTCGTACAAATTCATATTTTTCTCTCTTTTTCCTCCTGAAAAGGTTGTAAAGAAGTACAATACAAAATTGAATATTCTGACATGCAAACAGTTGTAGTTGGCGATGCTTATTAATGCAAGCTTTGCAGATGAACATAATCAAAATGCACAAACAATTAGAGAATTTTAAAGAGTACCAACAAAGAATGAGTGCTCTAATCGGTGTGTCGAGAACCAAAAGACTGGTGAATCAAGCGTTAATTCTCATCACTGTTGGTGGCAATGACTTCGTCAACAATTACTTCCTGGTGGATTCTACTGCAAGGTCTCGTCAATATCCACTCCCAGATTATGTCAACCTTCTCATCTCTCGCTACAGAAAGCACTTGCAGGTATATATATACAATCATAAAGGTTCTATATTTGCATAAAACTTGTATTAAACATTAAGAAATTCAAAATGATGATGATTAATGCAGAAGCTGTATGATCTGGGAGGAAGAAGAGTTATTGTGACAGGGACAGGACCAATTGGTTGTGCTCCTGCGGAATTGGCTATGCGCGGGAAAAATGGAGAATGTTCTGCTGATCTACAACGTGCTGCAGCTTTGTATAATCCTCAGTTGGAGCAAATGATAATTGAACTCAACAACAAAATTGGCTCTGTCGTTTTCATTGCTGCAAACACAGCACTGATGCACAATGACTTCATCACTAATCCCAAAGCTTATGGTAATTTCATTCTTATCTTTAGTTTCTTATCTTCTATTACAACAGTTTAATAATTAATAATGTTGGAAGTCTCCTACTAGAGATAAGACAATTTCATAATATATAATTGAGGTGTAAATCTCATCTTACAAACTGATTTTGTGGGGTTGAGTTAGACTTAAAACTCAAACCTGATATTAAAACTAGGTTAAAGCCTATCCTAGAAAGAACTTTCTTCTTACGAAGTAAAAACAAAAACTAACATTTTATGTTGTGAAATTGGGTAGGATTTAATACATCAAAAGTTGCTTGTTGTGGACAAGGACCCTACAACGGTATGGGGCTATGCTTGCCAATTTCGAACCTATGTCCAAACAGAGAATTGCATGTATTTTGGGATGCATTTCATCCAACTCAAAAGGCAAACCAACTTGTTGTACAGCAAATTATGTCAGGTTCTACAAAGTATATGAAGCCGATGAATCTCAGCACCATTCTCGCCATCGACCACTTTCATCAAGATTAACGAACCTAATAAAATGCTTGTGCATTGCCTTTGTTGTTTTTATGGAATCAATTCTGTAATTTTTATATTGTACCAGCTTGAAATTTCAAGTTATTATTTCATTGTTTTGACTTTCAAACGATAAATCTGAGTTATAACAATTACAATGCAGGTTTTAGAATAGGAAAGGATGTAGACAAAGCAATATTGTAATTATTATATAGAAAAAGTTGGCTACCCCTTGCGTCCCTTAAATGTATCACTCAAAGTATTTTATATTATATTATATCATATTTATTTTGGTTGTATATATTAAAGTTGTTAATTAAGTAGCTCGAGATTCAGGATTGCCAAGGTTTAAAGTCAAAAAGTAATCCATATTAACATTACTTTCAGTAACTTTACAGCTTCGATAAACATTGTTCACAACAATAAGAAATATTAAAGTATGCAGTAGAAATAATTTCAACAAATTTATAAAAATTTAAGTAATGATAATAAAAAATGACAAAAATAATTATAAAAAATAAATTAATACTTTTGATGTAGTAAAATCTCTCCGTATGAAAAGTAAAAATCTGAGTTTAAGTCAATAAATCAAGTTTCATTAAAATTAAATGTGAATACAAATCAAAAACACAAACAAATATTTACAATCAATCAATTCATAACGTAATAATGTTCTTAACTATGTAGGCAAAAAAAGGAAAAAAAAAATATAGCTACCATAAAAACTAATTTCTCTGATCATGAACTTTCAATTAACAATAAAATAAGATTACTTCTTGTTTAGTTTAATACATAAGTAATTTATGAGTGTAAATAATCAAATATGATAAATAATCAATAATCAAATATATACATCACTTAACATTTGTTTCTTGTTTGTTTAATTTAATACATAAGTAATTTATGAGTGTAATAAACATCAAGCCCAACTAAAACAAGTAAGAAAAAGGTTATTGCTTGTTCTACTTTGATTATTAGTAACTGCACCTCCACACTAATACAAAGACTAAGTTACCCTTCATTACTGTACCAAAATAAAAATAAAACTGGTACCAAAATGTATTTCACGTGTTCAGGAAACTATATTCCGAATTTTTTATTTTAAAAATTTTGGAAAGCTTCTTCTGGATAATTTCCTAAACATACAATCTAAAAATCAATTTTACATAGATCAAATGGTTATTTTGAAAAGTTAGGGGGTGTGCAATGTACTTCTGGGTGCAGGAAGTAGAAGCCTAAAAAAATTGCAATTCAAGTTTTATCAACCCACCACACCCTTATGGACCTTGTTAGCAAGAATTTTCTCAAGTGTTTTTCATAGATGTTGCAATAATTCTTTTGCTCAATCCAAGCTAAATGAGGCCTTCATCTTTTCTCTTTTTTTCCTTTCTAAATTTTTAATATCTGTTTCAAAAATAAGATCTTCTCATTGATATTTACCATCACTATATGCATTTTTATGGATCTTCTTTGGATATGGCAAAAAATATTTATTTTCGCGGGCGAGTATATGTGGATAAAGTACAAATAGTAAGTGGATACTTCAAATAGATATCCAGAAAAAATATGTAACGAATAATTTATATTAATTTATAAACAGGTCGGGTGCATGTATTATATTACATGTACTCGTAGATATCCATTACTTGTAAAAAATTAAAATTAAATTAATTTATATTTTATTAGGTTATATCCACACACATATGTGGATATCCGTAAGTTTTAAAAAATCAACGAATATTTTTTAAAATGATATCTAATGAGTAACGGGTATGATTTTCCATTATGTGTTAGTGAGTAGACACTATCCGTGTTCGACCTTATATGTTGTCATCCCTAATATTATTTCAAGGAAAAACTTAGGGGTGCTACACTTTTTGAGGGTCAAAATTCTCTTATCATTATTCCTCGTCTTTTTTCACATTAGGAATGACGACGTGTCCAGTAATAAGTAGTGCCGAAGATCATGTCTACCTATCATCTGTTTCGTTTGAAAAAGTTCATCCCATTACTCTCCATTACCTGTTGGCTATTCGTAAAAAAATACTCTAAATTTTTTTATACTCACAAGTACTTATGATACTTATGAATACTTTTATATTTTATTTTTCAAAATTTTAAATAAAATTATTTAAAAGTAAAAACTTTTAAATATAAACTTAGATAAAAGAAATAAAATTTAAGTATAATTTAAACCAAATTACTCAATAAAACATTAATACAAATAAACTTTGTCTCTCAAAAAATAAAATTTAAATTAGTTATGTTAAAATATAATTATGAAAAAATTATTCTTTTACATTCATTATTATATATCTAAATAAAAAATAAAAATATATGAAGTCAAATTTTAAACAATTCTTCCATGATTAATATTTTTTTCACTGATAATTTTATTTTGGTCATTTAAATTAAAAAAAAATACACTCAAATAAAATTCATTAATAATTATTGTGTGAGTAGAATAATGTGATATGATCCCTGTTTCATGAGTAAACGGTTAGTTAAACATTTGTATTGGTTACTCTCAAGTTTCCTTTAAAATATGTATTTAGTATCTATGAGTGATTTCACCTGCAAATATAATTTTTTCATACCCTTTTCTCCATGCACACAAGAAATCTATAGAGTTGAACTGAATGGAATGTTTGTCTAATAGTTGTGGGATCTTCAGCCTCATGATGCTGCTGATGTTGATAACCCAAAATCTTAGTTTTTGTGTAACTAATGATTATGATGTGCAAAGATGAAATATATTCTTTTAGAATTGTTCCAAAACGTTTATCAAGAAAACCATATTCATAGAATAGGGACCCAACTAATCAATTTCTTGGACCTACCCTGATTTGGATGCTAGTTTCTCACTCTCCACATTTTTTCAACCTTGTTTTATTTATTTATTTTTTTGCCATTTTTGCACATCTGTTTTAGTGAGAGTTTTATTGGTTTATTGGCTTAATGAAAGAACATGGCTTCGGAATTTGTCATGTTTTGGAGATCCCACGTTAATTCAAAATAAAACGGGTTTGTTATATAAGTAGATGTTGGAAATTTTATGTCGACCAAAGGTAAACAATATAAATTTCATATTACAAGCAGGTTGAAACTTAAAATTTAATTATTAAAATAGTACCAGGTTATCCAAATATTTTCCAAACAATGATATATTAGACATTTCACAACAATTATAAATAAATAGAGTTGAATTTAGTTTAAAATTCACATTTTCAGACATATATTTTTGTCAAAAGAAAAAGAAGTTGATCTTATGTTGCAATTAAAATAAAATAAAATTAGTGTAAATTTTATCTCACTGAATTAAAATATACAAGTAAATATAAATCTTAATTTATAGCTTAGATTTTATGATATTAAAATTAGATGAAAAGGTCTAATTTATTGATTTTGAATTAATGTGTAGTTGAATCATAGAATCTTCCAAAACTCGAAATTGAAAAGGACATTGTTGAATCATTCAATCGAAAGGGCCATTTGTTCAATTAGCCGATTAGCATGGAAAAATATACACTAATTTCTTTTAGGTGGTGGAACCTACTATTAGTGATTCCAATGTGTATTGGAGCAGTTAGGTTTGTGATGGTTGGAACTGTATGTAATGAAGTTGAAAGCTTTTAATGTGTTATGATTTTAAATTTTATCTTTCACTTTTATGCTTTATATGTTGCGAGGTTTTGGGATAGTTTTTTTTTATTGAAAAGTGTTCTTTTAATCTTGAACTAAAATGAAATAATTTTGGATAATATTTTTTAATCTATTTATTGTTAAGGATTATTTATAGCAAGAAATAATAATTAGCGTTTGTTGGAGACTTTGAGAACACATAAAGTATAAGTCTCTTCGTACAGTTTATTTTATGTTGAAAGTCGCATAATCCAAGTAACTGATTGGATAACTAAACGTCTTTGAATTTTTGGATTGCTGAACTAACTAAAGAATTAAAACTTAATAACTGAATTTAGAATTTGAGATAAGGATTTGAATAGACTTGTGGAGTGATGCTATTTTACGTACATAAATTACTTTAGTTTATTTCTCAGAGATTTTTTCATGTAGTGTTGAAAAAGTCTAAATTACTTATATTTTATTTTTTTAGGTTATAATGAAATTTAGAAATATATTTTAGATCGGATAATCTTGATTCTTAAATTTAAAAATACATTGTAAATATCACGTTATTATTGAACTACTCAACATCTAATTCTACATATGAATTGTTATATATCAACATAAGAATATATGTTACCTTGACTAAAGATAAGATGAATTAAAACAACTGTAGTTAATGAGTTTTGTTATGGTTATAGGTATCTTCAAAAATGATAAAAAGAAACTCAATATATGTTATATGTGCAATTGTGGTATTTGCAACCACTTGTTGACCTTGGACCCGGCAAGCATATGTACACAAAAAAGTGAAAGAGAGAGGACAATAAAGAGAATGTTACGAATTCAAATGTGAGTCTAAGTTCCACATTGATTAGAAATAAAAAAGTGGAGTACTGTATAAGGATAAAGATCTATAAACTTATTGTCTTAAGGTTTTAGGTTGAGAATGGTACCAATATAGTTTTATGTAATTGAATTCAAGTCTCATTGGTGTAATATGGTCACCAAAACAACATCTCATACCTTGTTAAAAAAACTAAACAAGATATCATATTTAATTGGCACCACAAATATTAATCAGAATGATGAAAAAAGAGAAGAAACTATTTTCTTACACCTACATCATGGGTATAATATATTGAGTTGAAACCTTTTACATAGTAAAGTTAGAAAGAACTGATTTTCTATTTTCTATTTTAATTTTTTTGGTATATATATGCCTTTATTAGCCAGCAACACAAATCCAGAAGAGTTGACCGGCGTTGCCAAAGCCTTTATACAAACGTCATACATATGCCACTTCGCTGACCTAATATTATTATTACTATCTATTTTATTATCGTTATCATCATTTATTATATTATTTTTATTTTTATTATTATTAATATTAATATTAATATTCGCATACTTTTCTACGTTACTAACTAGTACTACAAACGCGCCGAAAATTTGTTCCTCCATTATGTGAAGACAAAAGGTCAACATTGTGTTTTGAATTTTTCAATTGACCCAGTAAGAAGTTCCGTGAATGAAGAGAATAATTATATTTGCATTAGGTGTGATGTGTGAGAAATCGACCAACCAGAACGAACTGCGAATTGGACCGTTCAAAACTTTGGCTTAAACATTACCCCGTTCTTTCATTATCATAATAATAAGTTTTGTCTTTTACTTATAGTGTTGAATAAAAATCTCGATGTTAATTCTAAATGTAAAAAGATAGAGTAAAAAGGGTTAAATATGGTTGTAATTAAACTAATCACAATTGAAATTTATTCTTATCTTAAATATTATTAGATTTTGGTTCTTGAAATTTAAAAATGAATAAATATAATTTTTTCAACTCAACTTAATTACCATTTCAAAATTTTATGTGGAACAAAAGATGAATTTAAATTTGATAGGTAGAATAGGTAAATAATAACCGAAGTAGTGTGGTGAATGAGTGTTTGATAAATTCATCAGAGATGTGGGTTTCGATTGAAGCATTCAAGTTGACTTGTCAAAAGAATTTGTTGGTTTACCCCACCAAAGTTAATGGCAACTTCATGAGCAATTGGTATGGGTTGAGAAGCATGTGTCGGCAATATCTATATATTGTTGATGTTTTGGCAATGGAGTTTGTAAATTAAGAAGAGAAAGGAAGAGGGAAAACAAGTGGTTGAGAAAGTTGTGTCGCAGGAGAGATGACATTGTAGATGCATTCAAAAACATGTAATTTACCAATGTCATTCTCATGTGACACGATTCCCTTCGACCACTTTCTCATAATAATCTCTTTATAATGCACTTTCTGCTTCTGTTTCATCAAAGTGGATCAACAGCGAATCCCAGGTAAATTACCAACTGTGTTTTGCTTTTCTGTACTTACTATGTTTCGGTGTCACTCTCTTTGTTTTTATTTTCTGTACTTTATATAAAAAGTAGGACATTATTAATGTAATTCAGAAAAAGAATTCAATCATAGGCTACTTTATAAATATTGCTTTTCTTCTTTTTGAATATTATGTTTGTCAATATATATACATAATATATGTGGCTTTTTATGCAGTTGAGTCAATCAGTTCTCAAAACGTCTTCCGTGGTGATTCAAAAACTATACGAATAGATTTAATAATAGATTATCTTAGTTAAAGTTTTTATAATAAAATCATTTCTTATTAATTGATAAAAAATGACGATTTTTTAATGAACTAAAATTTAATAATAGATTATCTTAGTTAAAATTGTTTTACATACTCACAAATGCATTATTTGTAGGCATATATAACCAGGTTAAAACACTCATCTCAATACGAGAATATTGTTTTCTAACAATTATTTATGATCTAAGTCCAAGTTTTGATTTATGTTAGGGTAAATATTTCTTGAATATCATGTTTAAGATTTCTGAGTATGACTGATACGGTAGTTACTTGCATCATTATTGTTTGTTTATGTATCTCTACATGAAAATAATTAAAAAAAATTATTAAGTTTAAGTTTATTATAAATTTAAATTCTTATTAATTTTTTTATTAAATATTAAAAATATGTATACTTAGATATTTTTAATTGAATTTCAATATTTTTGATTTTGTCGTGCAGTGACATTTTTACTTTACAGTATCAAAACACAACGTCATGAACTTAGTCAACAATGAAAATAATCTCTAGAACACTAATTATTTTGACATTGTTCCATTTTTTAAATAATACTAAAACAAAAATTTAGCCAATTATGTGGAGATAGAAACAATGTTATTAATTAAGATTCTAATGCTTATTTTTTTATTGTTTAAACTTGTGATGTTTTTTAAAACTGCAAAATTAAACCGTCATGTCACCAAGTGAGGTGACAATTTGATTTTACAGTTTCAAATATAATATCACAATCTTGGTCAATGATAAAATGAATAAAAGTGAATCTCTAGAACCCTGAATATCTTGACATAGTTCCATTTTCTAAATAATATTAAAGCAAAAATTAAGCCAATTTTGTAGAGATACAAAATAATGTTGTTTGGTAAAGATAATTAAAATTCCAATGTTTCACTTTCTTATTGTTCAAATTTGTGATGTTCTCCACCAAGTTTATGGTACAATTGTTTCTTCCGCAAAAATTGAGCTTATTTGCATGTGTCGCTTAAACAAGAAAGAGATCCTAAAACATTTGACTGCCACACATTCCACCGATTCAATTACTAGATTACTTAGGACCTCTTTTAATTCAATTCCAAGGTGGAGTTATCAAACTATAAAAAAAATAAAAGTAAAAATAAATCTTTATAATTAAACCTTTTCTATTCCAATATAAACTTGATACAATATATAATAAACAAGATATTAAACATAATTATATAAAATAAAATAATAAAATAAAGCCTTCATGTCCACTAGTTATAATAATAGTTATAAATAATGATGTTGAAGAGGGACTTTAATCTTAATTGGAGAGCATTCATCCTGACAATAAATGCATACACTTTCTGCATTATTTTTCCTTTTATCTATATTGCATCAAGCATTTTATTTAACATTTTCATTTTTCTGTGCCTCTCTTTTTTTCATAACTTTATTACTTTTTTCCATAATAATACAATCAACATCCACCTTTTTTACAAATGAACTAAACAGAATCATATTTGGCACCAAAAAAGATTTTACTCCCATAAACTAAACCTGTAAAACTCAACCATCAGGCATCAACTTATTCATTCTCAGTTGTATGCAACACCTACAACCCTCAGCAAGTGTTGTTCATTACTCGAGCCAAGTAAAAGGAACAAATAAATAAGTATATATGCATATATCTCCCATTCACAATAGTCTTAAGTCAGATTTCAGCTCTCACCTTCTACACACCAACACTACCTCACACCAATGTCAGGTAAAATGCACCAAACATTATTTAGTGGTTTTAAGGTCAGTTGTTTCATTCATGTCACAAAATTGCAGAATGTGATCTAGTTCTGCTGTCAATATCATGCCACCGGATAGCCTCAATTCTTGTCAATATATAAAAAAATCGTGTATTGGTGCTTTACACTCGCAATATTTACATTTCCTACTGAAAAGGTACATGAATTCACCCATCAGGTTAACTAAATAGAGGAAAAAAAAAACTGAGGCAAGTGGCAAGTGACACAATGTCAAGAAACCACTGCTGTTAGCAGTAGGTTTTTGTCATGCACACTGTTTTGTTCGGAAATTTTCATCAGACATCATTGAACTGATCAAAGTTTGAAGCCTTTTAGAACCTGGGCCAGGCTTAAGGACAGTAGTATCACCAACTACAGAACAAGGATCGCTCCCATTCTCCCTGCTTCCTGTGCACCAGCCACCAGGAACAACCATTCCAGGTCCTCTAGACAAAAGCTCTGCATCGATTTTATCCAATACTGGATCGTCTCCGTGGAACTTCCTCGCGAAGGGGGCGTTGCTGTCAACCATTCTTTTCATGTAATCGGTAGAAAGGTAGTGGGGATGTTGCCTGGGAGGATTGTCCCAAGAAATGAAGTGAAGATCACTATTAACAGTTGTGTTCTTGAACTCTTGAGCATTACAAATGACAGTGTGGAAGTACCCTTCAGGGGAAGATACGAAATTTGTGTAGTACATGAGAGCCGTACGAGGTAGGTTGTCCCATCCCCATATGCAGTAATCAATGAAAGATCTTGATAGTACCATCCAAGCCGAACCTAACATGAGGGAAAAATCTTAATTAATCACAGTAATTCCAAACCAAAAACCTTGCTTCTGATGAAGAAAACCCCGACTCCGAAGCAAGTTATAAACTATAACCCATAAGTATGAAACAGCAACCCACAAGCTAGAACATATAAATGAATGCACAGTCACAATTTCGCTGCAATTCTTGTCATTATAGAACATTGCAAACAAATGCAGCAACAATTATGATCACATTGTGATTGCAAAGAGTACAAAAAATTTGACGTCATGGCCAGATGCAGGTCATTTTATGAAATGTTGGCAACCCAGATAAAATCCAGAGAACAAAAGTAGACATAAGAAATGGATGAACACCTGTGAAAAGTTTGAAGGCCGTTGGTTTACTTCTCCTCTGCGTTATCCAAAACACATCTTGCTTCTTAGTCATATACAACCCGGGATCGATAATTATAGGCCTTGCTCGTTGATGACTACAAATAAGTATAACAATGCTTTAAAATAAAACGCATTCATAGAGTTTCACATGAAAAACAATTTATTATTAAAAATATACTTAATTGGAGTTTCAGTTTCTGAAATATGTGATTGTGCTATGTGTGTCTCCAATTACCGCGTGGTGTCTTTCATGTTATCTCTCATTCACAGCCAGGTTCTTCTATCCTCATTCCATCCAACCGAGATAAAAGTATAACTTAAGCAAATGGAATCTAACATCTATGCAGTAGGTAAAAAATAGTAGTTTGTAATCGGATGAAAATGTTTAAATCATCTCACCACAAAATATTTACTCCGGTAAATAAAAGAAATTCTGAGTAAAAGGAACTCATTGATGCAATAAGAACTTGAAAGTTCAAAATGTACATTCACACTACTTCATACTAAATATGTAGTTAAGTATTAGAAAAGATGTTTAATTACTCATTTAGTTTCTATAATTAAAAAGAAATCTCTTGATCCCTACACTTAAAAAATCCCTTTTAGAATAATGAATCAGGAGTTCTAATTTACAAGGATTTTATAATTCTAAGTTCTGCTACTTTAACTTCAGCTTATACAGGTGAATGCGTATAATAGAATGTGAAAGGATTAAAAATTGTATGTGTATGAACTAAAAACGAATGTTTTTTTAGTATACGTACTAAAAAACAAGACATTTTCTAACTGTACTCGGCAAATTAATAAAAAAAGGGGGAGAATGCATTTAGATAAGTACACTCACTCTTTCCACCCAATGTCACTTGTATGATCAATGAAATTAAGATCGCGTGGCAATTGCGACAACGCGTGCAGCAGATCTACCCCATAAAAACAAAAAACTATTCGGTTAAAAGGAGAAGAAGAAGAAGCATACCAGAAATAGAAAGAGTTTGAAGTGACGAACCGTCTTGGGTAACGAGGGGGTAATCGGAGGCGCTGAGGTTGATGAACCAATCCCAGTAATGGGAGTCGGAGAGTGCGATGGCGGCAGCGTGGAGGGTGTTGGCGACCATGGTGGGGCCGCGGTAGGTGATGAGGTTGGCTTTGGAGATAAGGCGGACGTTGCGGAAGTGTCGGAAGGTGGGGTGGCGTTCGATGTGCGCGGCGAGGAGGTGGCGTTCCTCGGGGGAGGAATGGCGGTCGAGGTGGATGATGTAGCGGTTGCGGGGATGGTAGAGGGCGGATAGGGCGCGGAGGAGGGCAGGGGCGTCGCCGGCGGAGGCGGAGATGAGGTAGGCGAGGACGGGGGGAAGAGGGGATGGGGGAGGGAGTGGGAGAGCGTGAAGCTTGGACTCGACGAAGGGGGATGGGACGGAGATGACGGCGGAGAGGGGGAAGGGGAAGATGAGGGTGGCGTCGGGGGAGGTTAGTCTGAGGGCGAAGAGGAGGAGGGAGATGAGGGAGATGAAGGAGGCGATGGTGATTACTGGGACAATGTACTTTCGTTGTTGTTGATGATGTTGTTGATGTTGTTGATGGTGGTGGTAATAATGCTTTAGTTTCTTCATTGTTTGGGTTTGGGAATTTTGATGCCTATGTCACAGATTACTGAACAGAGTCTGAGAAGAAAGAAGAAGGAAGAGGGAAGAGAAGAAACAAATGTTGGTGAGTGATGAGAGAGGGTGAGTCACCACCACCTTCACTCGATCACGATGATGGTAGATGGACAAGTTGGATTGGATGATAGTAACTTGTTTATTGCTGTTTTAAATTTTAAAAATAAAATAATTTAATATTAAATACATTGAAATAATATTAAAGAAAATTGTCTCACCTTTTTTTATTTTTGGACAGAAAAATTACACCTATTTTCTTTTATTCCTTAGATTATCGCATTATGGATGAGAAGTGTCTGATTTTTCTCTATAATATATAAAAAAAAGGCGTGTGGTTTGAAAAGTCGTTAAGTTCTAGCTATTTTTTTATGTTCATAATTAATAAAGAAAGAAAATGAAAAATAAAGAATCAAAATTAATGAAAATACGATAAATAATATTATCAAAATAAAGATAAAAAATAATGGAATAATAATAATAATAATATGAAGAGAAGTGGGAATTAGGCTAATAACAACATACTAATTGGGTATGTTAATTATTCATCAACTATTTTGTTTCAAGAATAAAGTTAAGCATAAACTTAAGCTATGTATTTAAAATCGTTTTAACTCAATATAATGTTTTTTTATATTAATTTATTTAAAAATGAAATTTTAAAATAGGTATATATTAATAAGACATAAGAGATGTAATAGGGTAAGAAGTCAAAAAATAAAATAAGGTTGAAAGAAAATAATAATAAGTTCTGAAATAAAATGGAAAGAAAAACATGAGAAATTGTTCATTACATAATTTATCGTCCACTGTTTCACGAGATGAGCTGCTCACGTGGATAAATTAGGGATAAATAATGCGAAGTGTGAATTTTACATATTCTATATATTTGGAAACCATTTTATAAAGCAAAACACTATTCTCGTCATTTCCGAGATAAAAAGAAAAACAGAATGCAAATTCCTTTTTTTTTTTCTTCAGGTTGATAAAAAAATGATTAAATATAAAAGAATATAAAACAAATTACTTGCTTTATTCATAAACGTCTTCTTTTGGTTTCACTTTAATTCAGAACAAAATTATTCAATAGTTTAGTGAAACATGAAAAAGCCTATTCCATATTATTTATTCTAAATAAATTAAAAAAAATCCTTTTCTATCATTTAAATTTCTTATTATTTATTGTGATTATATAAATTTATTCAGATTTGTATGATAGTTTTCTCTTTCTCCATAGAGAAAAAAATGTGACAACATAACTATAGTAGAGTACACACTCTAAGTATCTTTTGCTATCTAGGTGTCACCTTTTGTAGGTGATCGATCAATTGGGGTCGATGATTTCAACTTCTAAGAAGGGGTAGGGTTAGGTGAATGTGAAGTGGATAGTTACATTTTTTTTACCATTATTTTCCTACACATAACTACATTTTTTATTTCTGTAAATTACTTTTTAATTAATTATAATTATTTTTAGTAAACAATTCACGTTAAGTTGATTTGTCGTTTGATATCTAAAACAAAATTAATATAATTTATAAAAATTATATCTATTTATTTTAAAATTTAATTTGTATCAAAATTTTAAATATAAATAAATTTTAATTTTATATTAAATTTTAAATATTAAAAACATATTTTATCCTTAATTTTATTTTTCATCAGAACCTAATGTATTAAATGAAAAAGACGATTAATCATTTTATATAAAATTGTCGTCATCTATTCTATATTTTTAATTAAGAATTCACTCTTACTATTATTTGCACTGATTAACGTCAATTCTACAAATTACACAACATCAGTTATACAGCAGTTGTTGAAAGAAAAATAATTGGAAGTCCTAATTTTCATCTTTATATACTTGTACTAATATAGGATACTATTTTTTTTTTAAGAAGGAAATTCTTATCATTTAAATATATACACTCTTCTATTTCTTATAATGTGAGGTTTAAATTTTGATTACACAAACCAGTAAAACTATTAATTTTGTGATTTTATCCTCATGGTTTCGGCACATTTTTTACACAGAAGAATGATATATTAATTTTGTTTCAATAAATCATTGTTTTCTCATTTGAATTAAAATAAGTAGAGGTATATATGATTGATATAGAACGATAATTACTGTAATTTCAATATAAAAATCTATAATTAAAAGGATCAGAGGAGTGTGTATTAACAAATAACAGAATAAAATTATATTATAATTAAGTTATAACTCGAAATAATTATTTAAAACAAAATAATATGAATATAAATTATCTTTCATAAAACAAATTGCATGATTTCTTGTTTTTCGTTTTTCTTTATTCTAAAAACAATCTTTATATATAAGTTTGGACAGGGCTTAGGTTAAGAAAACCTAATTGTTAACTTTTTTTAGAGAAATATAGGGCAACAATCCAATTTGGTGCCACTAAAAATATAAAACAAAATCGAATTACTTGATAGTTGATGATTTTTAAAGCTGAAGCCATCGAAAATAGTCGATAATTAGTTTTTATATCTCCATGGTGGTTGAGTTAGTGATGGTAATGAAAACTTATTTTTTTAGAACCACTCGTTTAGTTTTGCACTCTAATTTTACCCGTAAAACTCCATCATTCATAATGAACATGCAAAACGAAACATCCTAAAAGTCCCTCCTTTTAATCTCCATCATCACTTTTTCTATGCCAAAACCTATGAGAAAGTAGCAAACTCGAGAAGAGACAGAGAAATAAAAGTGGTGATTCTGGAATGGAGGTGTTCGAAAAGGCAGAGGTGGTGCGTCTGAGGAGTCACCACAACAAATATCTGTTGGCAGACGATGACAAAGACGGTGTTTACCAAGATCGAAATGGGACATACAAGAATGCAAAATGGAGCGTGGAGATCGCGGATGATTCAAACTGGATAAGACTCAAGAGTTGCTATGGCAAATACTTAACAGCCTCCAACATGCCGTTTTTGTTAGGCGCCACAGGGAAGAAAGTGACTCAGACCCTTCCCACAAGGTTAAACTCTTCTTTGGCCTGGGAACCCGTGAGACAAGGTGCACACGTGAGGCTCAAGACACGTTATGGACAGTTTCTGCGTGCCAACAAAGGCTTACCACCCTGGAAAAACTCCATCACCCACGATATCCCACAGCGCACATCGACCATAAACTGGATCCTCTGGGATGTCGACCTCGTACAGCTCCGACCAGCCCCTCCCAAACCTATTTCTCTCCATCCTCCCATCTCAGAATATCCTTCTCATTCTCCACCCGATGATGATGATGCCTCCTTCAGTATACATCTTAGGTCTCCTGATCTTCCCACAACTCAGGATCAAGAGGCTGTGTCACCGATAAAAGATGGAAGGATTGTATTTTATAACGTGGAACAACATGGGTATGCTTCTAAGGAGAGTGAAGAAAAATTCTTCTCATTCAACGGAAGTAGCGTGGAGGATTTGAAGGAGAAGTTAAAGGAAGAGACAGGGTACGATGATATTGTTGTGTGCTGCCGCAACCCGTTCAATACCGAACTTCATCCCCTTCGTTTACAATTACCTCCTAACAACGCTGACATGCACGTTGTTGTCATTACTTCTTCCTGCAATGGTCAGTATTTCTTTTTACACTCCCACTTCTGCAGTATGTGCGTTCTTAATTTGTTGTACCAACTTTTGTTTTTCTAGCATAAACAAATGACGAAGAAGATGTTGAGCATCACACGTTCACCCATTGGTGGAAATGCACCGTGAAAAGAAGGGTTCGACTCAAAATCCATGTTCTCACTCCAAGAAGAAAAAGGCACCGAGAAGACGAAAGTAGAGAAATCGAAACGTTAGAAACACCATGAAGAAGTAATGTTTCTCCTTCCGTCTTCGGAATTCAATATTCTTTCTTCTGAAATCTGTAATTTTCTTCCTCACCCCACCCATATCCAATTGTTGTAGAGAATGTAAATATGTAAATGATTTTTCGTTTGATGTAGAAAACATAATTTCAACTATTATCTCACTTTTCAAATTAACTTCTTTCGTATCTTTAGCACTTTCGTATCTTTAGCAATTCCCTCTTTTTTTGTTGAAATCAAAGTAATTAAAAATGTTATATATAATTAATAAAACGTATACGTGAGTTTAAATTAATCTGTTACTGAAGGTTTCTGAATTTGAAAATGTCTTGTGCAACATATCTTCCCAAATATATTTTTTATATATTTTGGATTGGAGATTTCAAAATGTATATTTAGATCCGGAAATATTTTTTGGAGGACTGAATCCGAAAACATAGAAAAAAAAGGACACAAGATTTTTATTATGGTTTTAATGCGGATAAGTTTGGGAATTGCAAATTTTATGGGAGTGCATAAAGAAAAAGGGTGCCGGAAGAAAAAAAGTGCAGGAATAAATGGCCCAATACATTGTCTAGAAAGGCTCCCATATCTGACCAAAAAAATGTGAAAAGAAAAGCTCCAATGATAAGAATCCTCATAAAAACTATCACGAAAAGTATAAACTAATTTACGTAATGTATAAAATAAATATAAGTAAATAATCAGTTGTCTTGGACAGACATATTAATTTATAAAATTAAGAAAAAATCTGAAAATTTCCATAGTTATGTATGCGTTTCTAAAATTATTATTATTATTATTTTTACTTTAGTCCCTAATCCAGGAACTTAACTGATAATAATCACAACCAAAATGAAAAAACAAAAATCTAGGGACTTAAGTACAAACTTCAAATAATTTCAGAGATATAATTTCAAGAACATCATTTATTAAAAAAGATACATTAGAAAAACATTCATATTATTCTAATACATCAATAAATGACGGAAACCATTTTATGTGAAGATTAAGTTTATAGAAGAAAAAAGTTTAAGAGATACCTTTTTAATATCGTGGATAGTTCTAAAATTATCCTAGTTTCACAATATACATTTTTGTCCTGGCTTCATAAAAGGAAAAGTTAGAATGTGGAATTTTGCATCAAAGGCTAATAATCTGTGTTATTTCATGAAAAGATAAATGACTAATCCTTGGCAAGAACAATCTTAATCCTTATCACATAACACCGTTTTGCTATGGCCACAACACAACCCTACAAGGGAAGTTATTACGTGGAGCCTACCTTCAATGGCAATCTTTATATCATGTCATAATCTTGATTTTCTGGTCAAACTCCTATTGAATCGCAAGTTGCCAACTTTGAATTTTGTCAACTAAAATCTTTCCTCTTTTTGAAGGTCAATATATATTATAAATTCAAATTTTACATTTAATAAAAATGAACCCTATATATAAAAATATTCATAAATTACTTATTTTAGAATTATATATACTAGTGGATTGAACTTTAACTCTCATTTATATTATATTTGTTCGGTAAATCTGGTTGGAGAGACCTAACTATAGAACATTAAAATGTGATGTATATCAATAACAATAAAAATAAAGTTTCTTTTAAAGTAAAAGTATACACAAATGGAGCATTAACGACTCCCACTAACGATTACGATAGCATGCACTTATGAAAAAGGAAGAAGTTTTTATGTAAAGTTTGTTCTAATCATCCATATATGATGTTTACACTTACACATGATTACATATTTGTTGTAAACTTATTATCTTTTAAAACAGTAATTAAAATACATATTGTTATAGCGTCTTACTTTTAAATGTTATGTGTTTATACATATAATTGGTTTGATAAATTAAACCATGCAAACCAAAAGAAATTATCGGTTCATATTAGTTTTGTTAAGTTGTTTATGACTTCAAATTTGAACTAAACTAATTACAATTGATTTGTTGTTTAATTTATATTTCTAAATTTTAATCAACCCAATACATCGAACAACAATTTTTAAATTTTTGTATTTATACATTTTAGAATTTATTATTTAGAATTTTAATATTCTTGTTCATACATTTGTGATTTCATCAAATATTTTAAAGTTTTTTTTTTCTTATGTGATTTTTAGTAGATAACAAAGTAATAACTAGAAAAATTAGTAAACATTAAGTATAAAACATGAGATTACGAGCTTCACCACACGTTTGGAGAAGGTAATTAAGTTGGCTTGCCCCTTTGGTAACATTGAAAGTGTCAAACCAATTTGTTTGAACTAACTTGATGAGGTAAGTTGTGAAAAACATGTTGCCCAATCCAAATTTTTTTCATACTATAATTTTATCCCTTTAACCTTTATTATTAACTAATTCTATTCAAATTGCATTAAACAACTGTACGAAGCCAAATAGATTAGGTAGGTGGTTATTTGAACCTATTTTTAATAGGTCACTGTGATCCTGTTAGATCTGTTAGATCAGACCAAATTAGATCAGCACATTCTCAGATTCGGTATTTGACAACTCAGGATGAAAACATTAGTCGTATAATACATATGTTTTATTAAGTGGTACCTTTTAACTATTTATTATTATAATAAATAACACACCTATAATTAATTATGAATATCACATCATCTTATAATAAAAAAATAAACAACATTTCTTCTTTATTCTTGTAGCATGATACATTAAATTACAATTTTGCTAAACATTTTTTTATATATTTGCACGAAAAGCTATTTGACTCTATCCCTCTTTTCTCTCTCTCTTTTTCTACACACATGTCGTTAAAATTATCACCTTCCTCTTCTTCTTTTTCACAGGTTAATCTTTCCACTTTCCATCGTGAATGGCGAAATGATTGGTGTGGGTATATGATTTGTTGCTGGAGTCACTGGCACTGTTATTATGGATTACTACCACCACTTTTGGTTCTTGAAAAAAGTAGAAACTCACTCATTGAATGTTTGTATATCTTTTTTGTTTCTTTGTTATGTTTATGCTTAGGTGTGGGAAGCAACTTTATTTATACCATCATGTACTACTTTTCCTTTAATCGCAAATAAGCTTTTGAGTTTACAATATTTATTAAAACGAAAATGTTTTGGGCATAAGTATTTAGCACCTATCTAAAAACACTCAATATTTTTATTTTTCCTTTATTATAAAGTTTTTATCGTTTGATCTACCTTCTTTACTTCCCGATCTTCTTTATTTGTCTATAAGGTTTCGATGTTTAAGTCAATTTAAATTCATTCGGATAAATGCAATTAATGCTATAATAAATGCAAAGTAAAAGTCATTACCAACCTACCTTGGGTTCCTAATAATAGTGTTTGATATACACCTTTGATTAGAGTTTTCTTAATCATGATCTAATTACTTTTTAAACTTTAATTTATAGGTTTAGTTTTGATACAGTCGTCCGACTGAAGGGTCGTGTTGTCGAAATCCTCGTAATTATGGCGACAACATGTGAATAAAAAAAAAAAGTTGTTAATGGAAATTTTTTAATTATTTAAGATGAAGGATATGCCACCTCATTAGTTGATTCAACCATTATCAAGGTTCACGAGGTTGGTTCTAGTGCGTCGATTTTTATTTTGTTTTCCTTTCATGGATTTCATTGGGTGGCCTGCATTTTTGTCTTGGGATGATGAATGGGTGGTTTAAATGAAGCAGAGATTTTTGTGGTTTGGATAAATGGAAAGGGTGAAATGAACAAAAACCAAATCAATGCACACAACATATGTATATATGTGAGTCGATCCAAAATCCACACACTCTATTTCATCACTTCTCTTATTAAAAACAAAGGAATGACTATGGATCTGGTTCTTACATTATTTAGGAGTTAAAGTCAAATACAATTTAAATATTTTCATTTCTCTTCACTTTTTGAGGTATTTTTATTTTGATACATCCAATAAATCTCACATTATTTAAGAGTTGAATCAGACACAGTTTAAATATTCTTATCTTCATCTATTTTCTAGGATGTCTTTGAGCTCCATGTACTTTATTTCATCACTTACCTTGTTAAAAACAAATTAATGGTGATATAAAATTGGATTCCTTTTTCTTATCAATAATTTTGTTTTTCTGATCTAATTTTTTCTGTGCAATAAACGAGCAATTTGTTTATTCTTTACTTGATGATTTTGCTAAATTGACAACTTTTTAGTGAGGTTATAACTATGCAAGGATTCAGGTAATAACTATGCATGTTAGAATTTTATAGGGATGCAAGAAAGCTTTTAAAGTTGCAGAAAATAGTCCCCACACCCACCTCACCTTATTATCAATGCGAACAGGGAAGAGAAAGAGATAGGTCGAATGAGACTTTTTTTCTCTTTTACTTCATCTAAAATTTTGAGCAAATCATTTATTCAAGTTTAACATTATCGATACCTCACATATTTGAAACATAAATAGAATACTTAAATCAATAACATAATATACTAATCTTATCCTTTATAATAAATACTAAGTTTACTTTATGATTTGGTATCTATATTTCTTTTTTATATTTTATTTTAGCTTAATTAAGTCTTAAAATGTTGTAAACAAAATCAATTTAATTTATTTTGTAAATTAACTTCAAAACTATTTGAAACATGTTATTTGACGCGTAATACTTTTGATAGCTACAGTCCAAAACGTTAATTAATGGAAAAAAAAAAAACTACTGGAATTTGATTTGAGTAAAACAATATATGTACAAGTCAAAGTAAATCATAAAATTAAATATAGATCAACTAATTAAATCTAAAATAATATTAATATAGTATCGTATTATTCAAAATGTTATTTATTACATAATGTTTATAATTAATATATTACTTTTAATTATTATTTTTATTTAATATGACAGGAATGACTCAAAACATAATAACTTTACTTCATTCTTAAAAATATTGCTGAACTAAATATAAAAACTGAAGTAATCCAAATTAATATTTGGCCCAACTATTATTACATTGAGTTTTGTTTCTTCTTAATTTGAAGTGTTTATTCATTTTATTAATTATTAATCTCCATAAAAAATTGGAGTTAGTCCTTTTGGTATGTTTCAATATATAAAGTTTATCAAACTAGATATTTGATATTGATAGTAGCGTATACTAATTTTATCAATAATTAATTTTAGTAGTAAAATCCAACTTATTATCTTTAGCAGAGTCCTCTTTTTCAATATTTTTTTCATCCAAGAAACTTGAGCATAAGTATTTTTATTTAAAGATAAAAAAATATGTCATTCTTTCTAACCAAATATATAGGCATAAGCATTTAATATTAAATAATATTGCTTTTTCTTATAAACTAATTATTGTAAAGTAATGAATGTTATATATGTATTTTTTATAGGATAGAAATAGTTTTTGACAATAGCTTTTAGGATAGAGAGTATAATATAAATAGGATATTATTAACTTATTTTTAACTTTAAGACTAATTTATATACTACTTAAAAATAAAGATTTAAAAAAATTATATAATTTCCTTTAAAATAAGTTTATTTAAAAATTGTTTCAAACATAAAGATTTGTAACCATGTAAGAAGATAGTTCTCATTTGTTTCACAAAAAAAATGGAAAAAAATTAAATAAAAATAACACAGAAAAGAAAAATATAAAATAATACTTTATTAATATTTACCTAATTGTTATATTACTATTTATTAATTATAATAAAACAGATAATGAAAAAATAAATATAAATGAAGACTATTAATAACAAATAAACATATTTCACTTACAAATTTATTTTTTAAAATTTGCAATTTTAATTTTATCATCTTTCATTTCACTTTTTACTCCCCTATTTTTCATTATTTAATCAAAGCAATAATTTCATTGTCACTATAAGATAAGATGCATCAATATACTTTTAGAACAATGAGACCCTACCTTTGTTCCTTTTCACCATCCATCTGTCTGTTTTTGGTTGCTTTAATTATTTGTGGTCATTAAAGGTAAATATCTTTTTTCTTAAATGAAATTGCTTCCAAGAACTTCTTACCATTTTAACTATTTTTTTGATGGGAAGTTTCCACAAACTTCTTTATAGAAAACATATGGTTAAAGTCGTGAAAAGTTTTTCCAAAAATAAACTCATTAAAGACTTTTGTTATAACATTTATAAATGACACCCATTTTAGGTACTTTTGTTATATTAGATATCCACTTTGAGTAATTCAAAATCCAACTTAGAGAAAATCAAAGACTATTTAAATTTAAAGAGATGAATTTTTAGAATAAAAAAATATTTTTAAACTTATTTATCAGTTTTTTAAAAATATTTCCACTATAGTTTAATTTTAAATCTTAGTCTAAATTAATTGGTTCATTTGAATTACTTTTAAACTTGTCTACATAGTTTTTAATAGAATACTTGTTTTTTTTTTTTTTCCTTTTTTCAATAGTGAGAATTTAACCTCAACACAAATAAAAGTCTCACCAGTGCGGATCTTAGAAGGTTTATACAAGTTTTAACTCCAATTTTTATATTTTATATATTTGACATTTTCAAATTTTTTTACCTAGTGGACTGTCATTATAAGGTTCAATAAAGTTCATACACAATTTTAATTTAATATAAAATATTATATTTAACTGAGTCCATAAAAGAACCAATAACATACCATTATCTACCATTTAAATGGATGTAAAAAATATTATGACTCAAATTATAATAAGTAACACTTTTTTTAAACAATTAACACCAACTTCAAAGTCAAAATTATTAATTAAACTAGTTAATTCATAGATTTGATATTTGTCAGGGGTAGAAGATGAAAGTCAAATAATAAAAAGGTAACAACCAAAAGAAAAGAAAAAAAATCCTTTATTTGTCTTTGTTCAACCCATCTATATGTAGAGTAGAAGAATAAGTTCCTATAAACAGTCAAAATGGGAAAAAGTGCTTTTTCAAAAATCAACTATTGACTAAAATCTCAACGAATTGAATTGCGAAAGCTATTGCAAGTCAAAGTGCGATCCCCAAGACAGTTCGAATTTTAAGAGCATGTTTTAGATGAAAAAAGAAAACAGCCAAGGTTAATTAAATACAATAGCTATTAATATTAAGCATGCTAAATTAAATGCTAAAAAAATATTACATATTGCATGCATTTAAATTAATGAACCTAACCTCATATGTTTCAATTTAAATATATTTAATGAAGAAAGGTTAATCAAATACAGTGGGCTTACTATATTCTGTGATACTTGCTTTCTCGTGAATGGTATCCATAACTTAAAAACAAAAGAGTTAAGCAAGAAACAAACAAACTTGCTTAATTTATAATTTCTAAATCTCACTTGACAAAATGCGTCAGGGATGGTTTACCAAAACCTGAATAAAATAATGGAAGCAAAGGTTTCCAATTAGTCTTAAAAAGTGAATCTTAGGTGAAAAAATGAAAAGAAACAAGAGCGAAACATGAATGAATGATGGTTGGGGGTGCATGTGGGGGACCTCAAGTCATGTTCCATTAGGTGGCCAACATTTTGGATTCCACTTGTCCAATAATTATCCGAATGCCCAATTTTTTCAGGCCTCCAAGGTTACCCGAAAACCTCATAACATGTTATCGCGGTGTCACGTTGAGACAGTGACACAGAAAGCAGCTACGCAGCAACCAAAAGTTAGGTTCCACTTGGATCCTTCGCACTGAAAAAATAGAATTCACCAACAAATAGATACACAGTATCCCATTCTTCTTCCAGGCTCTTTTCTCACCCCTCTCTCTCACCTCACCCAAAAGTTTACCACCTCACTTTCCGCTGCATATCCCACAATCCCTCCAACAGTTTCCACATCAATCCACGCACGCATGCACCACCTTTTCTTCTATTTTACCAATCCATCATTTTTTTTAATTTCTAAATTGCTCTTTCAATAATTCACATCCTTTCAATATACATTTCATTCAAATTAATTACTACCAATTTTTTCTTTATTTCATAGAATGTAGTTGTGTACCGTAGATAAGAGAACTTATAAAAACTTAAAAACGGAATTTAATTCATGACAAAATTAAATTATATTTTTCATTTTCAATTTTTTCTCTTAAACACAAGTTTTTTCAAATAGGACAAGAAAAAATAATACAGGGAGGCAGTGTTATTGAGAAGAGTGAATAATTTTTTTGATACAAAAATAGAGTATTAATTTTATTAAATGATTATGAAAGAGGTAGAATTTTTTTTCCTTGAGAAAATGAAATGACGCATTAAAGTGGCTGAGAGAGGGATTCAGCTAACTACTCTCGTCTTCTATCTTTTCTTTTCTCAGATTTACCCCGTGAGGACTCGTGAGTTGCGTGCTACTGTACTAGCCAAGCGACTCCTTTTTTCGCTTTCTTTCCACTATAAATACAAATCCAAGTCGGCTGCCTAAGTTTCCGTCATTTTTCTTCTCTTGCTTTCTCTGCTTCGTTTCGGCATTCTTGAGATTTTTCTGCTCCACATTTCTCTCTCGTACCGCTTGGACCTTCGTCTTCCAAGTTCCGTGCTCGTCACTTCTCCTTGCGTTCGCGAACAGGCGTCGATCGCTTCGAGCTTCGAGTTTCGTCTTCGAAGAGCTTTTGTTTTCGCGATGGCGGAGGAGATGGACGAGGAGGTTGTTTTGGCGGCGAAGAAGATAGCTATTGGAGTCTGCGTCATGGAAAAGAAGGTGAAATGTGGCTACGAGGTTCTTTCTCTAATTTGTTATTTATTATTATTTTGAAAGTGGATCCTGTGTTTGCGTGCTGGTTTTGCTTTCTTCGTGAAATGAGGGAGACTGGCAACGAGTTTTCGTGAATGTTTTTGATTTAGTTGCTCTGTTTTGGATGCAGGTTTTCTCGGCGCCTATGGAGCAGATTCTCCAGAGGTTGCAAGCATTTGGTGAATTCGAGGTAGGTGAATGTTCACTATTTTGTTCAGACGTTCTGGTTGTCGCGTGATTAATTTAGACTTTACCTGTTCATGAATCTACTGATGATACCACTGTTCGTATTGTTTCTTTTTTAATAATACTATATATTATAAAATTATGTAGTTGATGCTATTTTTTTTTTTTCATTTCTCATTGATTTTGAGAAATGCTATTTTTTCAATAGAGAGAGAAAGAGGAGAGAGAAGCACGAGAGATGTAATTGATGATATGATGGAAAGAGTTAAAAGAGAGAAAAATAATATTATATAAATTGCTCTATCTACCTATGAAAAACACAACTATTAATTTTTTCATATTTTTCTATTATATTTTTGTTGTATAGTAACACAGATGGTCCACTCTCACCTGTATGTTGTAATATATTCAGGTCGTATATTTTGGGGACAAGGTCATTCTTGAGGAACCAATTGAGAGGTATAGTTCACATCGGTTGGAACTTGTTTGATTCTACATTTTGAAGAACTGTACGTTGGTCTATTTATTGTCGTATTTTTAATAAGCTAGTATCTGTTTGATTAAGTACCTACATACTGTTTTAAAATAACTTTTGTTTTTAGTTCTTTTCATTGACCAGTGGATCAAAAAGATATGACATGTCAAGTTTTTAGTTCTGAAGCTCTATCAGGAGACGAGAATTAGTTATTGTCAAGTTTTGAGGACATTTTACTTGCACATTGTCATGAAGTTTTGATTGTCTTAAGAAAAAGAATTATCTAAATGTCACGTGAGCAGAAGTTCAAATTCCAAATTGAAGGATTTTTTTTTATGGTTTTTAATTTGCTCTGAAGCTCTATCAGGGGACGAGAATTAGTTATCGTCAAGTTTGAGGACATTTTACTTGCACATTGGCATGAAGTTTTGGTTGTTTTAAGAAAAATAATTATCTAAATGTCACGTGAGCAGAAGTTCAAATTCCAAATTGAAGGATTTTTTTTTTTCTGGTTTTTTAATTTGCCATCGATGGTAGACCTTTAGCTGATCGGAAAGAGTCTTTAATTGTATGTCTGGCTGTACCGAAAATAAGAAAATGGTAATGCTGTCGAGAATACTTTGTTCTGGATGTTTAGTAGAGAGATTTGCATATGTATATTTGGCAACACGAGCATATTCTTTGACATACTCTTTTGGATGCGCTCTCTTTTACTGCATGAAATATATTGAAAACTATAAAATCTGGAGAAACAATCAATAAGTAAGAGGTGAGTCCCACCCCTCTTTTTGTGATTTCTAATAAATTTCAACCAATGAGAGAGAATCTGTCTAAAAAAGTTTGTTAGAGAGTGGGCTTTTAACATATTTGTTCCTAGAGAACACTTTATTCCCTCACCGTGCATTGTTTTGCTATGACGATACATCCAAACAAGGAATCAAAATGTTTTTGCCTTTTATTTTCTAGTATGTTCCATGAATAATATTTGCATCTGAGACTTTTAAGTTATGGCTCAAATATTTCTTGGTGTCAACATTTTAAGTGTTTAGAATTTCTGTGTTGGCATACTAAATTTGTATATTATGCTATTATTTCAGCTGGCCAGTTTGCGATTGTTTGATAGCTTTTCATTCCTCTGGATACCCTCTCGAAAAAGCTGAAGCATATTCTGCTTTAAGAAAGTAAGCTTGTTTATTACTGACTATATTTGACCTGTATGGCACAAATTATATAAATAATCAAAGCCGCAGTAGTCTATTATTATCAAATATTGGATGGTGCTATTATAAGGTGTTCTGGAAATATTATTGGAGCCTAGGTCAATTACACCTAGGATGGGAAAATGCTGATGTAATATGAGAATAATTATATGCTAGCTTCTTGACATTCACATTCTATAGCAAATCAATCTAACAAATTTGGTATGAGGGTTTAAAAGGAGTTTGGTACAACAAACCATGCTGATGATATGTTTCTAATGATATGTTTTCACGCTTTTGGTAAGAATAAGGAGGCTACTATTTTATAAATCATAACAGTGCACAGTTTATGCTATTTTCTGCTAGTTGCAGAGAATGTCCCTTTTTCTTCAGTTGAGCCTCATTGGATGCACATTTGTTATGAGATAAATTTATTCATGCTTTGGTCTTGCATAAAGTAAAGTCCTATACTTTTGTTTGGCGTGTTTTACTCTATTTGCTGCATTTTATATCTGGCCCATTGTTCCTTTCCATTTACTCCTCTCGCTTGTGTGATTTGCTATGAGAAGTGTGAATTTTAGATGTCTTGCAATTTATGAAGTGTATGATAGGAGGAAACACGATTTGGTCCCATACATGATCAAAATCTGGTGCATGGCACAAAGAATCATAGCCATGTATAACTTATCCAACTTCTTAATCTCTTCCAAGGAATCAACCTCAATTTCAATTCCTCATCATCTTTATTGGGCTTTGACAATGAAGGAAGCCATGTCATGATCTATTTGTTTCAGAGATGCCAGTTTATGAGTAGAATCATAAAGGTGCTAAACATCATTAGCAAAATTCTTAGCCTTTCAAAAAGAGTTACAAGTTTTAAATGCTCTAAGAGTTATCAATATATTGGGTTCCACAAATTGACACAGTAGGACACAAAGCTGAAAAATTTATTTTCCAATGTTCAACCTTATTGGATGGTATTTTATTAGTTCCTTCTTCCAAGTGATCATGGAAGCCTTGGCCAAAAAACCATCGCCCAATTAATGCAGAAAAAGAGAAGTAATTTTTGTCATTAAGTTTAGAAAAGGAGTGAACAGGATGAGAACTAGGTATTTCAAATAAGGAAAAAAAAAACTAACAACCCCACAAGGTCGTCACAAGGGTTGTGCATGAACTAGTTAGAGATGAAGGAAGGTGGGTTGGAGCAAGTATAGTAGATGCTGACAACATGGTGGTGGTGTCAAGTCATTCTGGTAGCTGGAAGGTGGCATGTGGTTGCACGTGGCGTCACCTAGGAAGGATTTGGCTTTTGGGATTGGTTGGGTTCTTTGTCACAAGGGGAGCTGTCTTTAATAGTGAAAACTATGTTGACTGGAAGTTGTAGACAACAAGAAGTATTTGGTTTTGCATCGCTTGAATGGTCAAACCCAAGAACTTAAAGGTGGTGGTGCGTTGCGATCAATGGTGATGGCTAGTGGTGAATGCACCACACAATGATGAGAAAACGGGATCAACCCACTTTGATACTAACTTGAGGTTGGAAAATATGAAAAAAATGTCCAAGAACTTTTAAAAATTGTTAGCTGATTCATTTATTTATATATGTTGGAGATTCCACATCAATTAGAAATAAGACAAGTTTACAGTATACAAATAGTTTCAAATCTCACATTATAAATTGGTTTTGTAAGGTTGAGTTAGACTTAAAGTTCACTTCTTAACATGATATCAAAGTCGTGAGTTAAAGCTTATCCTAGCAAGATTTGTTGTTTGATGGGCCTATTGTGCCACCCACTATCGGACCGCTATCGAATCACCCATTAATGTCTAGTTCTATGCTTGAGATGTATACGCGTTAGAGGTGTGTGTTCGAGGTCCCACATCGACTAGAGATAAGATGAGTTTATAGTATATAAGTGGGTGCAAACCTCACCTTACAAGTTGGTTTTGTAAGTTTGAGTTAGAGTTAAAGTTAAAGTCCAATTCTTAACAACATAGATTCTTACATCGGTAGAAAAAGTGAAAGAAAGATATGATGATTTACATCTAGGTTTTAGATAGGTAATACAAAGGATGAGTTAATCTATTATAACAAGTTAACCTCTTCACATAGTTAATAAATTCTGGCCTAAATAAAGCAGAATCTGTGGGATTGATACAATTTGGAAATCACTCAATAACATTTTCTATATTCCCCCTTCCCCGAGGACAATGGTGATGTTCACTTAAATATGTACTTGCATAAGAATAATTTCTTCATAGTGTGTTTGTTTTAATTGTGTTCTGTTGTTTACTTCTTTTGTTATAGTTTTCTTTACTTTAAGTTATTGGATGAGATTGCTTATTGATCTAAAATGTGTGCACTGTGATCTAGACCCTTTCTAGTAAATGAACTGGAGCCGCAACACCTTCTTCATGATCGAAGAAAAGTATATGAGGTAAAAGGATGTTGGGTATTTTTTTTCTTTTGGCCATATTCTAATTGCTTTGTTTTTGGGTCTTTTCTTTCTTTTGTCCATATTCTAATTGCTTTATTTTTGGGTCTTTTCTTTCTTTTGGCCATATTCTAATTGCTTTGTTTTCAGATTTCATGTCATTTCACTTTGTTTAGATTAAGCTAATCTCCGATTTCCATTTAAGAAGAAAATTTAATTTTGTTGAATCCTTGATGACTTTGTAATATATATCTTGCTGAAAGCTGATTGCAGTGGTATCTGGTTCTCATATTAAGCACAAGTTAAATATACTAGGACATGGTTTGCTCTTTTGTTCATTTATTTACTGTAACGATTCTTTTTAAAAGGATGCAAGGAAGTAGATGATATGAGATACAATCTTGGGTTGTTTGTCAAATGTTATTTGATCCTTTTTGACTTGCTATGTTTGGATTGCAAAAGGGATGGGATAAAAGGGAATTGAATGGATAATATAATAACAGGAAAAAAAAAACTCAATTCCATTGTTTGTTTATGTTATGATGGAATAAAATTCCCATTTTATCTCATTCCTCCCAAATTGGGGGTGGGGAGAAATGAGAAGCTAAAGTGAAGTGGATTCTACCAGTCTCCATCATATTCCACCCTCATTTTAATGATCTAAATGATGGAACATAATGCCATTATATTTCATTTCTCTCCATTCCATCCTTTTCCACCAATCCAAACATAGGAATCCAATCCTTGCAACATTTGAAGTCACAAGGTAAAATGGACTTGTGCATTGTACATTTAGGAAGTTGGTCACTGATGTTGGTCAACCCTACCTTTAACATTTATTTTGGAAATGACTAGCTCCTGTTGACCGCAAGTCTGTTACTTTTACTGAAAATTCTTACCTAGCAACGACATTCTAGTTGCAGTTAGTTTCAAATGTTTCTTTTTTTTCTTTTGCGGGTTGGGGAGGCCACCGATTCATATGCTCTGGACTTATATAGAGTTTTGGACAAAAAATATTGTATTTGTTTCTATGGTTGGTGTCCTAATGTTTGGCCTATTACAGCCAAATACTTTTTGTTATTTCTTCTCACATGTAATGGTCTTAATAATGTTCAATTTTGGTGTTCAAGCGTCTTGAAAAGTTTGAAATTCCTGTTCCAAGATATGCCCTTGTAAATAGAGAAGTGCCATACCAACAGTTGGATTACTTCATTGAGGAAGAAGATTTTGTTGAGGTTCATGGTATGCGTTTTTGGAAGCCATTTGTGGAGAAACCTATTGACGGTGAGACTATTTCTTGTATTTAAGACTGGCACTGTTTTTGCAATTCCATGTTTCTTTCTTATCATGGTTGAAAGCAATGTGTTGTGTGATCTAATAGTCTGCCTGGAATACAACTGATTTATGGACATTGCATTGGGTTGCTTTAGCATAAGAATGATATATGACTCTTTGGAAAGCCATTAGCATTACATGTCTGTGGTATGGCTCTAAATACTATACTGGTACTTATCTACCGAGAAACTTCTGCAGGTAGTGGGTATTGCCGAGTTAAGTTATCTAACATACTTTTGTGCCATATATTTAAGTGATAGAAATTAAGCGCTCATAGATGCTCTTATGCTATTGTTATTTGGTTATATACAGAATGCTGTATTGGTTGCATAATTACTAATTTTTATTTTTATTTTTTGTAAAAAGTAATGAAGATTTTAGTTCTCATGAATACCTCTGCATTTATTTTCTTGTTTACTTGATATATAATTAACTAGACATATATTTTCATGGATGTGGTATAACCCTTACTGTATTTTATTTTATTTTTGTGAAGGTGATAATCATAGTATAATGATATACTATCCCAGTTCAGCAGGTGGAGGTATGAAGGAATTATTTAGGAAGGTAAGCTTGAGGCTGACATATCACTCACCCTAATTAGGCAGGTGTATTCTATTGCAGTAACATTTTAGAGCACATAGTAAGTCTTTAAAGATAGCACTTATTTGATCATGTTCTTTTTTAATTTTCTTTTTTCCTTATAGCCTGCGTAGTTTAAAAAAACTGTAATTATTATTCTTGTTAAATTTAATTTGCTTTAACCACTTAAGCAGTGGTGGATGCTACTGCTAAATTATTTACATGGGCAACTTGAGTAGAGTTTAATTTGTATATTGTACATCCAGAGCAAATGACAATTAACTCTGCGTCCATGACAAAAAAAAACATTTGTTATTTTTTCAGTGACTTTTTTTTAAACAAGTTGTAAAATAGAAATAAACTGGAATGAGGCTCGATAATCAATAATATGTATTTAAGTGGCTTATGAGGTTGTTCTTGTTTCAATGTTATTATTATTATTATTATTATTATTTATCACCATCATCATCATTATTATTATTATAAATATCATTAGATCAATTTCAATTCCATTTGAAATTAATTCATTCTATCATAGAAAACTATTATTGTATTAAAATGACTTACATTCCATTTCATCTGTATTCCTTCTGTTAAATCAGTTTGCCATGTCCTAAAACTTCTGGGATAATTGATGTTATCATTTCTGTCTTTTGGTGTTATGATTAAATATAATCAAGTAATTTGGTCTGCTTTGGGTATTTAATGATCTTAGGTGGGCAACAGATCTAGTGAGTTCCATCCAGAAGTAAGAAGAGTGAGGCGTGAAGGGTCCTATATTTATGAGGAGTTCATGCCAACTGGAGGGACAGATGTGAAGGTTTGGCTGCGAAGTTCACGTTGCTTGTTTTTGTTTTATTGTTTCTGCATAACAAATGGGATGTTTCTACATAGTTTTTCGCATGAAGATGGCTTTCAACATTTTGACACGATTGTAGGTATATACAGTTGGCCCTGAATATGCTCATGCTGAGGCAAGGAAGTCTCCCGTTGTTGATGGTGTTGTGATGAGAAATCCTGATGGGAAGGAAGTAAGAAGCCTGTCAAACATTATAGGCCCTTGTCCCATATATCTGTTTCAGTTCTTACTGTCTACACTTGTTCCATTTTATTCTTTGTATTTAACATCAATTATGCATTGTTTTTCTAATATTTAGTGTCTATTTCTGTTACTTAAAAGGGATTCATTTCAGCTATTCTTATTGTAATAGAGTATTTATTGTTGGTCAACGGAAAATTTCATTTTTTTTAGGAGACAAAACGTTGATAACATCAGCTAGTGTCCTTTCAATAATTGCTTATGTGAGTTTGTTTGTGTGTGCACTGTAAAGTTAACTTCTTTATCAAATAAGTATTAAACCAATGTTATTTTCATGTCTAAAGCTGCTGTTGTCAAACATACAAGTTAAAAGTAAGTAAATTATATATTCAATTTTACTAGGAACTTTAGTAACTCATAAAATTTGAATGAAATTTGTTATATTTTTAATCTTTTTTAAACTAAAAATGGAAGAGACTTTGGGTGGCTGTTCATGGTATATTTTATTATTCCTATCAAATATTTGATCATTTTCATATTTGAATCAAGCTTTGGAAACTTGCAGTAGTTTATTATATTCCTAGGAATGCAATAACAATCCCATGTTTTTACTAAAATATTCATGTAACCGATGCGTCTTCTTGCATTCTAGGAACTTAAATGGAAAAGGGTTCGTTTACTATCCACATCACTTGTGTCCGTACCCTTAGACAACCATTTTTATTACACCTCTGCTGCACCAGCATTTCTTTACCACCAACACTGCCTAAATAATATTCCTCAGTCACTAGTGTAGAATATGGAAAAATTACTTAAATAACTGAGTGAAATTATAATATTAAATAACACAATTAACCTCTAAACCTAAATTAAAGTATAATAATTGAGATAATTTGATTTTTAATTTGCTTAATGCTTGTGGATATTTTAAGTAGTCACTTGTATAAATCGTGTTGTAGAGTTGGTAGCTTAGAGTATTGTTTGTAGGGTATTCTGTCACAGGTCTTTTCTGCTAATGTCTGCCCTTGCATATTTGTCATTGCACCACTACCTTACATCAGAGTTTTCCTAAACAGTAGCTAAGAGTATCGTTTTGGTTGCTTAAATAGTTTGCTTTTTGTTGGTTTTAGTTAATCCTTCTTTAATTGCATGAACATTCAATGTTTGTCTGAGTTGTAGATTTTGGATGGATTTGAGAAGAAACAAATATTTAACATTCAAAAGCAGGATGGGGGTAGCTGGTTGGTGTGCAACAATAATTGAATTTTTCTTATTGAAAAATATCTACAATTTCATTTGGCAGGTTAGGTATCCTGTCCTACTGACTCCTGCTGAGAAGGAAATGGCAAGAGAAGTTTGCATTGCTTTCAGGCAAGCGGTATGTTTAAGAATGTGGCAACCACAAAACTGCATGTCATTTGAAGATGATCTTTTTTTTTTTCGGGCTATGGCTTATTTTGAGTGTCTGTTTTCTGAAAATCTGTTAAAACCGGCTATCTGGCTCTTAGTTTGCATAGATAGATTAATCTGCATTAAACTGAACTGATCAGTAATCCTAGAGTTGTTGGACCCATCCAAATTTTGATGTTTGGGTTTAGGGAGCTAGACTTGCTATTGAATCCTGCCAATAGTTGCATTTCTGTTTCTTTTGTCCCCTGTATACATGTGCTTGAAATGCATTATGAGTTGCTTAGTCTTTCTTTTTGTAGTTTATTTTCCTTATTATAGAAGTTTGACTGGTAACTTTAGAAGTATGTAAATCCGTTTTTGGACAAGTAACCACCTTAACAAGTTCTATCATTAAATATTTTGTAAATGATTTTGTTTTATCATTACTCTATATTTAATTGGAAATACCTTTCCCCCCTAAGGGAAATTAATTATTTATTTTTGTACTTCATTTAAATTCTTTAAGTCTTGGGATTATGTGGCTAATACTATTTTGATAAGAGGTTGTGTACTGGAAGGGGTACCAAGGTGCTGAGGCAAGGTGCGTGCAACACGCAGTACCTTTTGTTGGCCGAGCAACTGTCTCTTTAGTGTGTTTCTTACCTTTAGCACCTTTGGAATATCTTTCTGGTTAAGAGAAAACAGACTTTTAGTTGATAATTATAGTTCTAAAAACCCAAAAGTCTTGGGCTGCAACTTGCTTTCTTTGATGTTAAAAGGGTTATAATTAGAAGAATGTTCAAATAATTATTACTTGTCTATCCTATGGACTCTTAGCAGCCAGCAGCTTAGGGATTTTGTAATTAGTATTTTATATTTACTGCAAATGTTATGCCTGAGTAGTAATTTATATGGTAAATTTATTCTACTAGAAACTAGCTTTTTCTATTTTGTTTTCTAGTATTAAGTCATATGTCGAGTGAGGAAAATGCTATTTTGGAACTATTGGCTCAAGGCATTAGAAAGCCCTGTCTTTGATTGCCTTGATCAGTGGCTGCTAGTTGAAGTTTAATCATTTGATGCGTTCAGCCTCATGTTCATATGCAAGTGACATTCATTGATGATGAGGTTTTAAAAAGGGTTTGTCTTGTTGAAGAAAAGAAATATTTTAGAGTCTGCTTCTCTTGTTCTCCTACTATAGTTCACTAATATTGCTTGCAGGTTTGTGGGTTTGATCTCTTGAGATGTGAGGGGCGCTCCTATGTTTGTGACGTGAATGGATGGAGCTTTGTTAAAAACTCACACAAGTAATATTTTGTGATTTTATTATTTTGGCTTTGTTATATGGGTTAAAGTACATTGTAGTTGTTCACTAGTAACTGCAATCGGAAAATCTTATTTACCACTCTTTTTTTATGATATTTATGAATTGTCTATTTTGTCTGGTCCTTCTATTTGTAACATAAGCTTACATGACAAACTAATCCCTGCTGTTTGCAAATTGAAAAATATTCCGATAAATGGTAACTTGTGACTTTCTTTGATGATTACAAATTTGCATACTGCATACTATGCTGAATTTTTTAATCATATCACCTTAGCCCATCCCATAACATGTTTTTCACAATTAGTACCTCTACACCTGCCTAAAATGCACTTTTACTAATCTTGTTCGTGTTAATGAATTAATAGTGATTAGAAATTTGAAAGAATCTTTTTTACTGCAGAATATAAAAACAAGAAAATATCACTCATCATCTATGACAACTTTTACTAATTATTTAAGAAATAATTTCTTCATATTTTATATTTTATGTCTCATTTCTTGTTTCCCTTGACATTTATTTTATAGTTGAAATTTTCACCATATCTCATTTGCAACTTCTGAAGGTATTATGATGATACTGCTTGTGTGCTGCGGAAGATGTTCTTAGATGCAAAAGCACCTCATCTTTCTTCGGCAATTCCACCAACTTTACCATGGAAAGTAAATGAACCAGTCCAACCTTCTGAGGGACTCACTCGTCAGGGTAGTGGTATTATTGGCACTTTTGGACAATCTGAAGAACTAAGATGTGTGATTGCTGTTATTCGTCAGTATGTTCTTTCACCTTTCTGTAACTTAAATTGGTTAATCATCTGGTTCTTTGCTACTTACTATTTGGTTTTGGCAGTGGTGATAGAACTCCCAAACAGAAGGTGAAGCTAAAAGTTACTGAGGAAAAACTGCTGAACCTAATGTTGAAATACAATGGAGGTCGACCTAGAGCTGAGGTGATATGAATTTCTAGTGCCAATGTAATATTTGCCAACTTTTATTTGAGTCACTTGATTTTGTTTCGCTCTTTTACTTGATTGATGATCTTTTGTTTGCAGACAAAACTTAAAAGTGCTGTTCAACTTCAAGATCTGTTAGATGCCACACGCATGCTAGTTCCTCGTACCAGGTATTTCACTATGCACACAATTCAATATTTATTTCACATTTGCATCACATGCAACCCAATTTTAATAATTTGATATGTAAGTTTAATCAAATTTTGGAAGTGTGGTTGGTGTGGTAAAGTGAGCTTTATTCTCTGAATTTCTTTTGATTGAATTAGAATAAATTTGTAATTTTCTATGTTCACATGTTTACTATTTGCACATTTTACCATTGTTGTTGGCAGGTAATTTCACGGGTTTTCTAATCAGTGTATATTTGTTATTTGTGTTTAAGCAAGGTTTTAAACTAATTGTAACTGTATATACTATGTAGACCAGATCGAGAAAGTGATAGTGAGGCTGAAGTCGAGCACGCCGAAAAGCTCCGTCAAGTTAAAGCCGTCCTAGAGGAGGTATTTAATTTTCTTGAAATCATAAAGTCAGTGACTTGAAAGATATTTTTCTCCTTTTTTTTCATATATCACATATATGTAGAGTAGGAAATTTGTGTGCGCACAAACTTGCCAACTATTGTGTTAGTCACCAATGTAATAATATAGGTGGTGGAATTCCATTCTGGATTTCATTAGCTATGACTTTTATAGGGATAGGTTTTGACTTTTATAGGTTTGTTAATTTAGTGGGTTTTGGTTAGTCTCCCCACTATCTTGCAATCATTTTCTCTGTTTCTTTCATATCATTTTGGTACTTTTCAAATGTTTGATATAGTATAGGGTACTAACCTAATTGGGACTGTACGCTATATATAATGATGTTTTTCCATACCTACCTTTTATAAAAGAAAAGAATGCATGACAAGAAAAGGAAAACATGAATTGCTGCTATGATTAGATTTTAACCCCTATTGCAGGGTTTGTGGAAAATATTCATTTATTTTTTAGGGTAACATAAGGCAAACTTTCAAAACCTTATTCTTATGCGCCCTAGGCAGTATGATGCATATGCTCACCTAGCTTTTATTTAGAAAAATGAGGCAAAAGTTTATCAAAATCATGACCACTTTGTCAAAGAGACTCTTATAGCATGTCATGAATGAACTTTCCATAACGCTAAAACTATTCAGTGTAAGGACCAGCGAGGTTTAACAAAATCTCTTAAAAGTCTATATTAAAAAGAAAGCAGCATTTTCTTGCATAGCTAAAGTCTATATTCCACTGTAAAGAATTCATTAAAGACAGATTTTGTAATCTACAAAAATGAATTGTATTATTGCTGTTTGAGTTATGGTCATGAATATATTTGCAATGCAATCTGATTGCCTAAGCTGCTAGCTATATAGTTAAGATCATATTATACAATGACAGACTCTTGGTGTCCTAAAAGAATGACAGATGGCGACTAACTATTACATGGTGCGGACTCAATGCTGATTCAGCTTATCATACAACAGTAACATAACAATGATACAGAGAATAGCCTGTCACTACTTATACAATCACGTTGATTGTGTGCTACTAACTCATGAATTAGTATGTGGTATAAATCCAATTTTCCTTGCTGTGCTAAGACCATGATTGTATATACAAGCAAAGAAAGGAAAACTGAAGACACAGTTCCTGCTAGATCTGGATATATGCAAATATTTGATTGGTGGCATTACTGTCTTGATGATTTGGTCATGTGTGAAGAAGACCGACTAAAAAGCCTTTAGAATGGTTGATCAGATGAACAATAAATGATAAACTGATAGAGGTTAAGAAAGACCAAGAAAAAAGTGAACCATTATAAAGGAATGGTAGTTTTCTTATAGAACATAATGGCAGTTTTTATCATAGCTAGCCTCACTTGTGTGAAAGGATTTTGGTGTTCTTTCTGTGTTTTTATTGAGATAAAAGAGCACAGGTACTGTGTTACACATACAGAAACTTGTCTTTTAGTTGTGATGTGCTACCCATGTTTCTTGCAAAAGAGGAAGACAATACCCTTACACACATGACTTTTAAAGCTTGAATAACAACATCTTTGATTTTTTATTTTCATAATTTTAATAAAAAGGTCTTGAAATGTTCAGTGTACTTTTGTTTTCTTTTATTCAATGTCAGGGTGGGCATTTCTCTGGCATATATAGAAAGGTTCAACTAAAGCCACTAAAGTGGATCAAAGTGGCCAAAAGCAGTGGGGAAGGAGAAGAGGAACGGCCTGTTGAAGCTCTAATGGTTCTTAAATACGGGGGTGTTCTTACACATGCTGGCAGAAAGCAGGTTCAGATTGATAAACACATCAGAGAATGTTTCTGCTCAGTTTGAGTTTGATTGTATTGCTGTTGTCGAGACTTGATAGTAAATGTGAGATTTGTATTTATAATCTTCTTTGCAGTTGTGTTAATTTTGTTTTTTCCTTTGTAGGCTGAAGAACTAGGAAGATATTTCCGGAATAACATGTATCCAGGTAACTTGAATAATTTTTTTGTCAGCAATGCATTCTGAAGTTCTGAAGTTTAAACTAAACGGCACTGAGGCATACTAGAGCTGAATTTTTATTTTTTTTTTCTGGAAGTAACTGCAGAAATAGTATCACTGATTTTCTATTTTTTTATGTGTATACTATTTGAAACTCTTCTTTCAAGTAGGAATGGTGGTTGCCTAATTGTGTGCTGAAAGAGATATAAAAATACCAATGGGTCGGTGCATACTTGCTTTTTATAGATTTGATACTGATGGATTGTATATTTTTGGCTTCATTACAATATGTATCTACCCAATGTAAAAGCATTCTTTGATCTTATAGTCACAGAACCTGATCCTGGGGGCTTTAATTGGTGGACTTGTTCACCAAGGAGCTTCCGGAAACAGTATCTCAGGAACTTGTTGTAATTTGGGAATGATGATATGTATTCACAGACTTGAGGGGTAGTATGAAGCACCGATCCTTCAATTTGTTTCACGTATATCTGATACATGTCTAATACACGAGACTCTTAAATGCTGCAGGAGAAGGTACAGGGCTGCTTCGCCTCCATAGCACATACCGTCATGATCTTAAGATATACAGCTCTGATGAGGGTCGTGTACAGGTATGGGCTGTCTCACTTACTTCGTGCAACCAAAAGGAGGCCTTAACTTCCTGATTGGTTCTGGAAGCTAGTACTCCCCTTGTTGTTTAATTATTTTTGTTTAATGATGAGATTATGTTGCTAACTGGCATAATCTGTAAAAAATGCGTTATTTATGAACCATTTTATATTGGTCCGTGTTAACAGATGTCTGCAGCTGCTTTTGCGAAAGGTCTTCTTGACCTTGAAGGGCAGCTAACACCAATCCTGGTTTGTTTGTTTTTTTAAATTTTTGTAACAGTTATTTTATGATCTATTTTATGTGTTGGATATGTTTGACTAAAATAATCGTAATTTTAGGTTTCACTTGTTAGTAAGGACTCCTCCATGTTGGACGGGCTTGACAATGCCAGTATTGAAATGGAAGAAGCTAAGGTTTGCAGTGTATACGTTGATTTATGTGTTCTTGTTGTACGTTATAGGCATTACAGTAATGATGAAAACTTGAAAATTTGTTCAACGTCAAAGACCAATTTTCCTAAAGGCTTAAGCTGTTAGATGATGGCTGAGAATTGTTTTATTTCTTACATACCCCCTCATCCAAGGGCCCTTTTTTCTTGTAGAGTTATTAGAGATGAAAACCATTCACGTGCTTTTGTCTAAGAGGTTAAACTTTTGGGTTGTGAGTAATGCTAGCAACATTTTGTATAACAAATGCATTCCAACACATTCTACTACAACAAAACCTTTCCCACTTGGTAAGGCTATCAGGTATATAGATTACAAGAACCATTTGGCTCAATTAAAAACCGAAGTTTCTGCAATGTTATTTACCGAAAGTCCCGCTGCGACCACTTTCTCCGGTCTTGGCCTCCCTCTTCTATTCGTAGGATTAGAAATCATATAATATACATCTCTCATGGATGCCTTGAGCCCTTCTTCACATATCCAAACTCTAAACCATCTTAATATATTTTCTGTTTTCTTTTCCTCAATCATTGCTGCAACAATCTCTTCTCAAATACAAGCATTTTGTATCCTGACGTTTCTTTGTTGACCCACATCCTTGTTTTCTATTTTGTGTTATACAGTAGAAGGGTTGATCCATTTTTTTACCTGTATATTTTTATTAAATTGAATGGGAGTTCTAGCACCTTTGCGATCGAACCCCTATTCCTATAATTGTAGAAAGGCTCATTTCCTTTCCAATTACCTTAATGTTAATAGGAATTGAAACGACCCCTTCCTATTCTCATTTCATTTATTTCAAAATATTCTCAAATCTTGAGCTATTAGGAGATGAATAATTTTATATATTGCTTAGATGCTCACCATACTAGATTTTGAGACTAAAGCATGGGTAAGGCATAGACTCACTTGATCTTGATCTCGTGCATAACTTCAATTTTGTGTGGAGAGTCGAGGGCAAAAAGAATTGAATTCCTGAACCATTGGACAGTGGTATCTAATGATTTTGTATTTACAACTCATGCATATCAAGTAAGGTTTAGAAAGTAATACAGGACCGCTGCTGTGCTTTCCAACTTATTATTGCCATGGTTGAATATTATGCAGGCTCGGCTAAATGAAATCATAACATCCAGTTCAAAGACAATCCCTAGCAATGGATCAGCTGAATTTTCTTGGATGGTTGATGGTGCTGGACTGCCACCTAATGCGTCAGAATTGCTTCCCAAGTTGGTAATGTTTTCTTTAGATATAATAAAGCGTTGTTGTTTATATTCTTACCATCTTACTATCTATCGAATGGAAACGTGCTTGGTATAAATTTGAGTTCATTACTCTCGATAGGATAGTTATTCCTCCAATAGTTTTTCACTAATGTTAAACATGAAATGTTTGTGTGAAATGGTACTAAAACTGTTTTGTTTCTCAACTTTTTTTCTTATGTACTGAATAGGTAAGCTTGATTAAGAAGGTTACTGAACAAGTTAGACTACTTGCCACGGATGAAGATGAGAATCTTGCAGAAACGAGCCTATATGATGTAATTCCTCCTTATGATCAAGCAAAAGCACTTGGAAAAACAAATATTGATGTTGACCGTATAGCTGCTGGATTACCTTGTGGTAGTGAAGGGTTTCTTTTAATGTATGCTCGATGGAAAAAGCTTGAACGGGATCTGTATAATGAACGCAAAGCGTAAGCATTTACGTTTAGCTTTTGTTTAATCTGGTTTGATTTTATTGTATTTCGTTCTATGTATGAGTAGACTAAATGATACTTCAACTGCTAGCGACACATGATAAAAGGTTTAGTTACATGCAATATCCATAATAATAGGATTCCTCGTTTGAATTTTTTAAATCTAATTATTAATGAAGTCGAAACTTATTAAACCCTGGTAGTTTGTACATGGGCACTACTTTTGTATCTTTCCTTGATTTGTAGATGAACTTACTATTAAATCATTTCATCCAATTTTTTTTTTCTTTTCTGGCCATTGTGATATGCTTTACTTTTTTTCGTTGTAATTTGCAGCCTCTTGAGAACTAAAATAATTGTTTTGTTTGTAACTTGTAAGAATATTTAACTTTCCTTAATTAGAATGATTTTCATTTTTCTCTAGCCTTTTCGAATTTCGTTTTTTCTGTGACAACAGTGTTCACAAAACTCTGATGAGTTCTAAAGTTGCTTATTGTTTTGGCTGATACACTGACGATGTTTTACTTTCGTAGGCGCTTTGACATCACTCAAATTCCTGATGTATACGATTCATGCAAGTAAGCTTTTATTTCCTTAGGTTTTTATGATGACGTTGTAGGACCTTTCCAGAACTACAATATTTGTGGAGTACTTTAACAGTAGAGATATATTAGATACCTTGCGAGAAATTTTTCATTCTATGAATGAAATTGCAATGAGTTATTAGCACAATTGTCAGTTTGAGAATTTCTAGAAGCTTGTTTGTAGATTTCAAGGGGATGATCTTGTAATGTTAACAATTGAGTTTCCTTTTTATTGCAAGGTGAAGTTTTCGCTCATTTATATTTATAATTTGGTTACACTTCTAGTCAATGTTAGACTCCATTATATCCCCTCGCAAGCCAGTGACTAGACACTTGAGCATAGAAATAAATATCTATTGGTGGTCTAATAGGGACCCGATAACGGGTGTCATGATATGTTCAATTAGGTTCTGATACTATCTTAGAAAATGGACTTAATGGGTAATTTAACCTTTTAAAATTGGCTTGATGTTTACATTTACTTATATACTATAATTTGGTCATACCAATAGAGATATGAGATCTCCAACATTTTCCAATGTCCCTCCATCCAGTTTAGTGTGTGAGGTGTCTATGTAGGTATTAAAGTTGAAACTATTGACTAGGCATTGAACTTTTGGAAACCCACTACAACCTCAATTGATTGATGGAAATTTCTATGTTGAGCTAGTAACAGCCAAACACATAGTACTCTTCAATATATCTGTGTATAATCTGCAACTTTATCATTATGAAGAAAAAATTGGCAGTTTCGTTTAAATTATGTAGCTTCTTTTATTCCTTATGTTTGAGAAGTTAACATTTACTTTCTTATTACAGATATGATCTTTTACATAATGCGCATCTTAATCTAGAGGGACTGGATAAGCTTTTTAAGGTTGCCCAGGTATGAGTTCTATTAGGGAAATTTGTGCTCAAATTGAACCAGCTTAAACCTGTATAAGCCTGGCTAACTAGCCTGGATTTTTATCCACTAGATCTTCTGAGATATAACTTTTGATGGCTAACTATTATTAGTGTTTCCGTACTTCTTGGGGTTGAGCATAATTCCATACTGGTAGCATTGGTTATATTATTTCATCAAAATACTCCGTCTGCACTTTTTTATATAGTTTTCAATTTTGATTAATATGTAATTTGTTGCCTTTATAATTGTGTCCTTGTAGTAAACATCATCTAGTGGGATAAGATTATTGTTCATGTTTGTTATTGTATTTATCCTTGTTGATAGAAAAACTTACTGCCAAGCCTAAGCACCTTTTACTCAGCAAACCTTTTTGTTAAATTTTGAATGGTTTTTTTGCTTTACCATTTAAAAAAAAAAATTGGATCTTAAGAAACCAGAAGAGTCAAGTATTCTGCTTCAGAAACAACATACCCTCATGCAATATTCCTCTGCATCATCACCTTGAACAACGATGATAGGTCCTTTATTGCTATACCTTGTTATTTGCAGGCACTTGCTGATGGTGTAATTCCTAATGAATATGGAATAAACCCGAAGCAGAAGCTAAAGATTGGCTCAAAGGTAAAGTCTTGGTATATGGAATCTATATGAAAATTTTGGAATAGTTTAGAGACCAGGTTGCTAGTCTAACTATCTAGTTGGTCCACGAATTATTTAAAAAAAATTAACTTCTGTTTACTTAATGGAATCCTATTTATTATTTTGCCAAAGAGCTAATCAAAAAGGATTTATAAGTTACGGATCCTAGTATAAATATTTATAGTACATTTAAATATTTCCAATAATTCAAGGCCATACAGATTAATTTAACTTTAATATTACTTTTAAATTTTCAATTTGGTACATAAAACTGATTGCATGACTATAAGGGAAGGTTAAGGTAAAATGAAAACAAAATTTTTATTCCTTGCCAGAAACACTTAGTAGCAAGTAAATAATGCGAAATGTTATTACTTTGTTTTATTTGTTTGTATTAATTTGATTCAGATTGCACGTCGGTTGTTGGGTAAAATTTTAATTGATTTGAGAAACACTCGAGAGGAAGCCATTAGTGTTGCTGAGTTAAAGAGTAACCAAGACCATGATTCATCCTCCGTGAAAAATGAAAAGGAAGATACCGAGGCCAAGTCAAAACATCCAAATAAGAATGATGAAATAAGGAAATCCATCACTTTAAGTGATATATCAATGGATCAAGATGATGACGATGATAAGGAGACCAAATACCGTTTGGATCCAAAGTAAATGCGTTGTCTTTGTTTTATGTTGTTCATTTTTTACTCGCATTCTAATACTATTTTGATTGTCCACCACCAGGTATGCAAATGTAAAGACACCTGAACGTCATGTGCGAACACGCCTATACTTCACATCGGTGAGTCCTTTCCCAATTAAGCACCCCCCCAAATCCCCCGCCTCACTCACTAGCTACAGTGTTTCACAAACTGGTTTCAATCACAGATAGGTTACTCATTGGCTATTCTTTTTTAGAAATTTTAAGTGGTTTATTATCCACAAAATCTTGTCATTATATTGGCTGGGGATTAGTGCTGGAGATTTGGGTCCTTTTCATCTTGTGTTTTGGTGGACTTTACATCAATCTGGTTCAGCAACCTGCTTAACTAAAAAAATGACAAATAGATGTAGAAAAAAAAACATATATTGTAGCCAATTGTTGGGTTCTAGTGGGTGGCATGCAAGATAGCCAAACATGTTGGACAGACATGCAAGACACTCTTGTTAAGGGGATTTGAATAAAGTTTCTTGGAAGGAATCTTTTTGATTAATGATGTTTTGTTCATGATGTAGTATAACAAGAATAATAAAGTCCTTTGGCATGTAGCTCGGTCTTTATCGAGGTCTTTATTCTCAAATTTGAGTAATGTGAAAGGAGATTATAGGCTCTAGTAGAGTTTTGTTCACTTAAAGTTAGACACCGATCTCACTCCCCCCTTCCTTCAAATAAAACATTCAAAGCTGTCGTTTAACTGTGAAATTATGTTCGAACAAACAGGTATAAAATCCTATAATTTCTAAATAGGTGCAAACTCAGGTTCAAAAGTTTCGGCATTAGAATCAATTTATCTTCGTTTTATTTCCGTATTTTTGTTTTTAACTGTTATTTATGTTTACAGGAATCACATATCCATTCTCTGATGAATGTTCTTCGTTATTGTAATTTGGATGAATCTCTTTTAGAAGAAGAGAGCCTCGTTTGCTATAACGCTCTACAGCGCCTTTATAGAACAAAGGAGCTGGACTATATGAGCTACATTGTGCTGAGGATGTTTGAAAACACGGAGGTAGGTTATTTTGACCTTCCCCAAGCAATATTTCTGATTTGTTACTGCACGTCTGCAATATCCAGTCGTTTACCGCTAGTTGGCATTTTCGATGTGGTGTTGATAGAAAAAAGACTTAATTACCATTTTATTCAATTCGGACCCGTTATTAATAAAAGGTTCAATCAAGCTCTCGACTTTTTAAAAACATAAAAATGTGACTATTTGCTATTCAATTAGTAGTAAAATCATTAGTTAATAAATAGGCACTTTTAATTTAAACATAATACAATGTATAACCACTATGTAGTTACAATTTGTAAAACTCCGTCGTATTCTTTAAAATTAAGAGACTTGATTGAACCTTGAAAAGACCACATTGTTGTTAAAATTGAAAGACTTGATAAGAGAGACCAAATCAAATAAAAAAATTAATAATAGATAGAATTAAATATGGTTCTTGAATGCTCAATATTATTTTGGTCCTTCAATATTTTTCGGGTATAAGATAGAGTTCATTAGGAGGGAAGGCTATTGAGGCCAGGGCAAGCCACATGGCGTAGTGAAGGTGTACACAGTGGTGTGAGTGATATGTTGGTGATAGTTATTTTAAGTCTTTTAGTGACTTGGGTTGATGGCTGCTTGGCTTTTACACATCTACCATAAGGTATGGGCGACAAAAGAATCTATTTATCTGTCATCCATCCACCTGTAAATTCATTTAATTCATCCATCGTAAAATATTAAAAAAATAAAGTTGATCTGATCAAATCCTTCCGGATAACTTTATGGATGGTTAATGATCATTATTTTCCAAAATCCAATGTATTAATAATTAAATCTTTCTTAATATTTACTTCCTAGAAATTTATCTTTTGAAAATTGTTTTAAAAATATATTTTTAATATTTTAAAATATATTACTTTTATGGATGGATTGAATATTCATCTGTGAAAAAATTGTCAAGCAATGGATTTGATTTTTGTCAAATGGATCTAGACAAATTATATTTTAAATGGATTAATGAATGTATCATTGGATTCATCAATTTTCCCATCCCTACTTAAGGGTAAGGTAATCAAGCGGCCCTTATCCTCTTTAGTTGAACAATGCCGTTCAGTTGCGGTGGACTCCACCTTTTTGAGTGGTATAGTAGTGAAATATAACTAGGACTAGGAAAGAGCCCACAAATAGAACATCATGAAGAATCCATTCCTGGCATATGAAACTGCCTTTGGCAAGGCTGTTCAGAATCCTAGATACCCTAACTATGCCAGCTGTAGTAACAGTTGTGAAAACTAACCACAGTTGCAACTAACTGGGTTAACTAAGAGGCAGCTTTAGTCTATGAGAACAGAGAAAGAGAGCTACCTCGTAGAACAGTGTGATACTTTCATTATTTTGGAGGGGTATAATTATCTGGAGTTATGTGATGTGTAGTTTCTGTTGTATCTGTGTTATATTGATTTTAATTTTGGTTTGCAAATGGCAGGTAGATTTAGAAGATCCAAAAAGGTTCCGCATAGAGTTGACCTTTAGCCGTGGGGCTGATTTATCCCCGTTGGAGGTAAATGATATTTAATTTATAGTGTTTGCTGTATCTGGTGTATGGTTTGAAAGTGAAATTCAATTCAATTCCACTGGACATTATTATACAAATGGTGCAACTGGTTTCAAGCTTCGGAAATCGTTAATCCATCTGATGGCATCATTGTCCCTCGCAGCTGCACATAACACAGCCGTATGAGGCGTCAGTTTTTACGTCACTCATTTCGTTTAAATTACATTTATTGGCATGATAAAAGTTCTCTCCTTGACAACTTTTCTTTTGAGAGGAATATATGCTGACTGATTTTAAGTGTTGAATTTCTTCATTAGCTTATTTATGTTTGTTGTATTATTTGCAGAAAAATGATAGCGAGGCATCTTCGTTGCATCAGGAGCACACACTGCCTATTATGGGTCCTGAAAGGCTACAAGAAGTAGGGTCCTATCTCACATTGGAAAAAATGGAGATGATGATTCGTCCATTTGCAATGCCTGCAGAAGACTTCCCTCCACCAGCAACCCCTGCAGGATTCTCTGGCTATTTCTCAAAGAGCGTACTTGAGCGTCTAGTAAACCTTTGGCCTTTCCATAAGCATGCCCATTCTAATGGGAAATAGTTAACTTGTTCAGTACTTTTCGCCTCTACTTCTATGTTTCTTATTGTACATGGGAAAATTCTGACACAACCAAAGCGAGCTTTGGGGGCTCTTTTGGAAATTTTTTTGAAGCAAACCTCTTCCAGCCAAAAAAATGTTGAAAGTTGTAAAAAACAGCTTTATTAGTTAAATTAGACTCTTGCCCAGCTCCTTCTGTTTTGCTTTTGTCCAAAAACTAACAGGATTACGGGAACGAATACGATGTGTGAAAACGGGTGATGAGCAAAGACCTTATAAATGAGAACAGACACTAGAGAATTGGAAAGGCTGGTAACAAGACAGGCTTGCTCGGATCGGATAACATTTCGGCTGCTGAGAGGTAGTTGGCAAAATTTCCCCGAATCAAAGTAATTGCTTCAACGCAATAGCTACTGCAATTTCAAATTCTGTTGCCTGCTCCGTCAAAACGCGATGCAATGCTACTATAGTCAATGTTCAGTGGTACCATCTTTCTTGGTCTAAGCCGTGGGCACCGTTTATTGTCGTGATTAACTACTTTGGGTTGAATCATCGTATCATGTGTCTATATTTTATGGGTTTGATGATAGTTTTGGTTTCAATCTTCGGATTGACTTGTCTGCGAGACCCTGACGAAATTTAGTATCAAACGTAGTTCATGGTCTTATTGCTATTCAATGGTAAATGATAATCAGTAAGTAGTAAGTACGCTCTTAAGTGACATCAATTTTGAAAATTTAGTTCTGCCGCACGTACCCTTACCCCTGTAAGACTCAATTTTCTTTGGTTGTTTATGGCTTGTCCCAACTTCATTCTAATCTATTAATTGTAATAGAAAATCATTGAACCTTGCCAACCATCTTCACCAAATCCCTCAATTTTTGTTGTGTTCGTGACCCTTAAATAAGAGTTTGGCCGACATTTAGTTCAATTTTGAACATGTTTGGAAAAGTGTCAGTAAACTATTTCGAACGGCAATCTTGAGAAATGATTGTAGAAGTAATTTTGTTGCAGATTTTTGTTTTTAGACTGATCCATGGATTAAAAATTTAGAGAATGTTTATTCTGGTTTTTGAATAGTTTTTTTAATCTATTTAATAGCACAGTAATATGGTGTGGTTTATTTTTAAGTAATCTTTGCAAGCATGAGGTCAAGAGTTTAAACATAGATATGTGCGTATAGAATAATATCAGTAGCTGATACAAAATATCAGTAAAATTCAATACTTCAAAATAATATTGGTTAGGAAATATCTTGAGTTCAATCAAAATATCCGAGCAACCCAAAATTTTGAAGAGCAGTGTGATAATGTTTAATTTCCATTCCTCGTCTATCATTTCAACATTTTAGAAAAGTTAAGATGAACAGAGTCTATATTATTTGAAAAGACTGGTTGAGACGCAAGGTTGTATACGATCGTGGATATTTGTCTCCATCTTCATGATTTTTTTTATACATTGTATTGGATGATAAAAAAAAGGTCCAAATTGTTTATTGTGAAAATTGAAAACATGTTTTAGATAAGACAACTTGAAATTATTCCAATTATTGTGTTATTCATAAAAATATTCTGAATTGTATAATTTAAAATCATTGAGATTATACAATTAAAATATACATTATGGACTGTATTATTTTGAATTTTGAATTCTACAATTTATAATAAACTTTTAGGTAAAAATATTTCTACCTATATATAATGTAGACTTTTCACATACTTCTAGATGTGTAGAAAATAAAGTACGAATGACTAAAAGAAATTGTCTACAATACTTTAGTATCATGGTGTTGGGACTAAAAGATGGAGTTGACTGTAAGGTGTCAACACACATAGCCATGCAGATTTTTATTGTGCAACTCCGTTTGATTCGTCAAGAAAAAAATTAACATCGTTGGCTAAGAAAGATATAATTCGTGCTTTAATAAAGTATGGGATAGAATTTATGAGTTTTTCAAGATGAACAAAAATCAATTTGGCATGTTAATTTAGGAATTAAATACATAACCTTCCATTTTTTTTTTACCGTAACATGCTTTCATTACCTATATTCACGTATGTCAAACTCTAAATCATGGAAGAATTGCTCTACAAATCCAATTCATATCCAATCAAAATCTTAATAGAACTTGTCATATCACACCTTCCCACTACCACGGAAGTTTTCCAAGCTTCTCAAAAAAAAGAAACAAGTCCACCTCACATGTCTTTGTTAATTTCACATTTCAACAATAACTCTCTCCATCTCACATTACTTCTTAATGTTAATGTGAAACAATAATACAATAATCAAAATATACACGGAAAATAATTTCTCTAAACTCACAAGAATATGTGAGAAGTAACAACAATAATTATAAAAGTAAACATCCGTATTTTTAATATAAAAAATTCTCTCAATGAGAAGGAAAACATTGCCGTCGCAATTAATCAAACTCCATTAAAAATCATGTATGAATACAAGATAATCAAAGCAAATATTTATAATTATGTAATACATCAAAGTAAAAAAGCTTATTTGAAAAATAATAAAAGAGAAGCCAAGAATAGAGTAATAGCCCAAAACATTTTCTCTAATTTGAAAATTTCCAAGTAATAAGGATGACAACTATAAAACTTAATAACCATAAACCAAGAATCTCTTGTCAAAATTTCAATATGATCTAATACTAATACTAAGTGAAACGAAAATCTCAACTTTATGGAGATACCTCCAATGTGCCCGTTCAATTATTCCTTCCTTTTTTTTTCTCTTCCAAAGACTTTCAAAATTAATACTCTCTTAGACTTGAATACTTAAGTTAAATAAAACAAAAATGAAGTTTACTAATTTAAGTTTTTTAGACACAGTATAAAACTCAACCGAACACTACTTGCTACAAAAAGACACAAACCGTGAAGGATCGTATGACTCACTACTAAATCCTACAATTAGTACAAGAACACCAATTCTTTGTCAAACAAATGTTACTTCTTCAGTTATATGTCCCGACCATGTCATACATAGCACAAGGAAGTTGCTCCTAAGCCGACAAAATTGAATCAATACGAGATTGGCCTCATCCCATTATGAATATTAGTGGGTCTCACGCGGATTTATAGACATATGGCCAAAACAAAGCATGAGATACCCTCTTCCGACCACCATCACCACAACCTTCTTTGATGGTTGTTTAAACTGCAAGGAACAAAGTTAAAATACAGTACAACATAGCACTCCATAAATGAACAGGCAATCAAAGTTATCAACATAAGCATAGAAAGTTACCCGAGATGTTTCATTAGCGACAATCCTCGCACATGGTTCAAATTCTTGCATCTGGTGAAATTTTGATACAATTCTTAATTCCACTCATTCATTTTCAGTTCCTCCTCTGCCATTATCATGGACGAACGAAGCCACCAACCTTCATTGACCCACCACAGAATGCCCTGAACCCATTAGAGGATAGCACTAACCCCAACTTTTGGAGACATAAAATCCCCACCTTTTTGTAAACAACGCACTAACCCCACCTCAACACCATACCACAAAACTCAAACATCCACCTCCCATTCATTCCCCAGGCTCAATGTCTACTTCCTCACCACCAACCAACACAACCCAAACTGGCTAATGGTTTATTCGGAAAGAAAAAATGAGTCGAAAGGGAATGAAATTTTTAACATGTGATAAAATAAATTTAATTGTATATTTATATATTTAAAAAAGTACTTTTTTAAATAATTTAGTGTGTAAAGTAAATTTTTGAAAATATATTTAAAGTTGAAATTATTTTACGTTAAAACAAAAGATTACTATAAAAAATTAATAAATAAAAAATTGTATTTCAAAATAAAATATATTAAAATAAATAATAAAAATTTAAATTAATTAATTTTATTTTAATTTTTTATTTTTTATTTTAATCATTTATCTTATAAAATATATTTTAAAATATTTAATTATCCATTATGATTCAATTCCTTAGTATATCTGTCCCTCATAGTGAGGAAAATTAACGAAATAATTGTCCAGATACCTAAGAATCCATGTTGTTAGTTAATCAGAAACAAAAAGTTAATAATAGAAAAAAAAAAGTTAAAGAAGTAATACCTGATTCTTTTTCATTCGGCCCACCAAAAATAGTGATTCGGCCGGCTGGCCGGAAGATGAAAATCTCAATTTGTTTTTATCGACTTGACCAATCAACCCACTATTTTTAATTTTATTTTAATATATATATATATATATATATAAACTACTTAATTATATACTTTTTTAAATTTGTAATTGATTAATTTATATCTTTAAGTACATAAATAAATTAGAATGATTAAAAGTTAAGTTATTTTATTATAATTAATAACTTATTTTTTTTTGGATATATTAACAATTTAAGATACATTACTTCAACATATTTATATCCTTATAATTCAATAATTTCTTCATTTTGTTTTCTTTTTAAATTTCAAGTAAAATAAAATTGCATGCAAAATACTAATTTAACCCAACAAATTCTAACATGTTAATCGGTCATCCCATGATTTCGGTAATTTTTTTCTTAATTTTCATAATTCCAATCTGCATTGAATGTAGTTTGAAATATAAATTTTGATATTTTAAAATATATAATCCAAAAATAAAAATTATATATGCAATTTAGTATACATTTTTATTTTATATTCCAAAATGTATAATCAAAATATATAAAACATTATATTTCATATTATATATCTTAGAATACAAAAATTTATCGGAATGCCATGTTAAAATTATTAGAGTAGAGAAGGAACTAGGACACTACTTTCTCACCCCAAAATATAACAAGAAAGTACATTACATTTTACATGCCCACAGCCGAATCAAATCCATGGCCTGCAGACCTGAATGTTTACTAGATTTTAAAAAATTCAAATAGAATTTAGTTTTATTATATTGTATCTTATCGAGCTTATCAACTCTAATTACACTATCTCATACTCAAATTGAGTTCTCGAGCTTCAAGACTCTACTGAAATTTGATGTCCTTAATATACCTCGCTGTTGAACAAATGAAAAGCTATATTCTGTCACTACTCTGAATTCTTATTCTTAATTTATTTATATATAATCTAATTTTAACAGATTAAAACATAGTCTTATTTTTCTTTCTCTTTTACAAAATATTTCCCAAGAAATTTGTTCAAATTAGTCCTTAATTTTTAATGGCGTAATAACACAACACCACTAATATGACACTAGTGGAGTGCACTATAGTTTATCCTCTACAGTTCCTCCTTCCACCTAAAATAGGTCAAATCCTTTTGGTTAACATTATAATGTCCAACATCATCTGACAAATACTAACAATGACTAAAAATAACAACCATAAACTAAGTAATGGACTAAAAAGTCAAGTAAATCATAGAAATAAAAAAATATATTTATACCTTATACTTTATTGTCTTTAACACTATCTTTTTATCCAAATATGGTGTATAATATTATTTTAACTTTATTTATAAAAGTCAATAATCTATTCTCAGTTAGATACCAATATAAAAAAAAAAAAAAAAAAAAAAACTTTATCTTATCCAGTTGCTCAATTAAAAGAATCAAGTAATCGAACAACTTTTCATAATAGTTAAAAATTTATCCAAAAAAAAAAATATAGTTGTCCAGTAAAAGCAGTAAGTTCAATTTCAGTGTAAGGGAAAAAGAAGTATACTTATTTCAAAATATGGTCTATTCAGAGTGAAGAAACTTCTTTTGCCATAATTATACCAAGGCTTGACACCCTTGCGATAAATGTCCTAATTCAAACAGGTATCAAAATCAAAATTATTCATCCCATCCTACTCAAAAGGCTATTTGGTCAATTCGATCAATATGTTAAATTGACTGACCTATATGGGATCAACCAATCACTTTGACATGCCCTTTCACAGCTCTATAACCTGTCATCTGAAGTGAAACTTCAAATCTGAATAAAAAGCATCATAAACAATATATGGCATATAAAATACTATCATTTCAAAGAAATTGAGCATAAAAGCAACACACAGAGTGAGAGAGTATTTTGAATTTCGTTATACAATTATAATTGGCAAAACTATGAAACAGACATCATCTTAATCAAGAAGCAACTAACAAGTTTAAATTTTACAAATCCATCATGATCATCATAAAAAAACACTTTAAAATTGTTGTCCTCCCTCGAAAAGGAAAAGTACATAGCTGCATAACTAGGCTTGAAGAGCTCGATGCTTCTGAACCTTCTTCTCGAGCTCGTCCTTCTTTGCGCCAACAACCCTGTCAATTACCTTCCCTTTCCTCAACAACACGAACGTCGGCATCGCCTGCACCTGAAACTCCCCCGCCACATCCTAACATATCCAATTTAGAAAATAAAAATAAAATAAAAAGTTCAGAATCCTTCACGGAAACAACAAATGAAGTCAATCAACATAGAAAGAAGAACACGGAAGCGAAAATCACCGATAGTTCGTCGACGTCAATCTTGATGAATTCAACGTCACTGAACTTTTCGGCCATGGCGTGAATCGCTGGCTCTATGAATTTGCAAGGACCGCACCACGACGCCGAGAAATCTACCACGACCTGATTAACATTCAATGAAAAGATGAAGAAGACTAAGATTAAAATTCAGATACAACACGCAGAAAAAAGAAAATTGGGGAAAACTTGTGATCTAGGGATTTACGAGCTTGCTGGTGTCTTGGAGCTCGTTGAAGTGTAGCTGCCAACGCGCCGACGAGTGGATCGCCGTCACGCCAGAAGCCCCCTCCGAATACGACGTCTCATCGCCGCCGCCGCCACCACCAAGGATCGAAGAAAGGACACCGCCCATTGCTTTGTTTTGGTGGTTATTGATATTCGTTTCTTACTATCTGCGCTTTCTTGCTACGCCTTCTTATGTATAAACATAAAGTGCGAAGATACTTCACTCCACATAAAATTTTTTTACATGCTAATCAGGAATTAAAAATAATTTTATTTTAACTATGAAATTTTCGTTTTTATACGTAGATTATATTATATTACATTTTCATTTATAAATATCATGATTATATACATTTTTTATTTTAAAATTAGTCATTTAAATTATAATAAAGTTATTTTTATTGTTGGCGTTTTCTTTTAAAAAAATAATATGAAAATAGAGATAAATAGAAGTTAAAATTAAAAATGTTAAATACAGAGATAAAGATTTAGAGAAAGGACTATTTTTTTTTCGTAAAATGGCTATTTTTTAATTTCTTGTTTGGGTTAAGGTGAAAAGCTAAGAATGATATAAATTCACGAGAAATTTCCAACAAAAGTTAAACTAGAAAGGTGAAGTTTAATTAAATTGATGATGACAACTTAAAGGAAACTAACCAACCACTGGTGACGGAGATCCCAATATGTGTGATTTTGTTAGCATCTTTTTAGCAACAACCAACGGAAGCTTTCCCATATGTTTGGTAAAAAATCAAAAATTGAAAGAAAAAAAAAATGATGCGTTTGATTTTATTAATTAGCTTTGAATGCAAAATATTTTTGTTTTATTTTTATTCTTCTATTTTACTTTTACATATTTGATTTTCCTTTGTCCTTCGGTAATCTCATCGAAAAGACAAATGAGTAGGTAAAATCATAAATGGCGATAAAATCGTGAAAAAAACGGGGAATTCAACGCTGATTTTTTTTCTAATGTATTCATTTTTTTTTCTCATTCATAATATAAATTTTTGAATCATTGTAATATATATATATATATATATATATATATATATATATATATATATATATATATATATATATATATATATTTCAAAGTACTTGCCCATATAAAATTTAAAAGGTTAAATATAATTTTAATTTTTAAATATTATGTTGATTAATGTAAATGACTTTCCGCTTTTAATTTTTTAAATTTGAAATTTATTAATTTTTATCCTTAATTAAATATAATAGTAATTTAAGTTTAAATGATCACGACAAATAATGCATATCGTATTCATAATAATATATTCTCACATCAATCATTATTAAAATTTTGAATTTTAACATCAGTTTAATATATTATTTAGTGGTGGTTCTAACCACTATTGTTTTTTCTTTCTATGACTTTTATATCTTTATATAGATGTTAGATGGTGGTCAAATTAGTGGGAGATAAACTCTTTTCGTTTCACAGTATTTTGACAGCAAAATATTTATACACTCATTTGATACTATCATTCATTACGCGTCACTTTTTTTTTTTCAAATACAAAATTTACAATTTTTATGACAATGTCACCTTTACACAAGTGTCAAATTATGTTAATTAACATCGGTCCACACTCTCCTAACTTTAATTTTTAATTATCTCTGCGCCGAAACGCAGAAACCCTACACTGTTTCCTCGTGCCATCACTACTTCCACAATCGTTCCCCGTTGGCGACCACCATTTTGACCCCTTCTAGGTGAGTTTTGAACATTTTCCACCACCAAACTTGTTGGGATTTGATTGTGGATTGATTTTCGGTGTTTTGATTCGAATATTTTGCGTTTTCATCTCCATTTGCAGCGTTTTGAGATTCGTCCGACTTGCTCTTCGTCCCCATTTGGCCAGCAGCGTGAAGAGACCCTAGCCTCCCTCTCCAAGGTCTTTCAATTTGGTACAAGAGGCTAGTTTTTCATTTCTTTGATTTTGCTCGTTATCTCTTGTTCATTATATGTATATAATTGCTTGTATTTTTTTATTTGCCATTATAGTTTTAATCTTAGACTATATTTTTGGCCTATTTCTTTTTTTATTTGAATTTTTTTAATAATGTTTGTAAAATTAGGAAATAAAATTATATTTATTGTTAGATGTTGCATGTTTAAATAATTCTAAATGTATTTGATTTTTGAATATTATTGTTGCATTAATTATTGTTTTATATATGTAGATTTATTATACTTTTAGTATACAATTTGCACCATACATCGATGGGTTGGTGTTTTTGCTTGTAATATTTTATGAAGTATTATTAATTATTTTGGCTAAGTACTTGTAATTGATGGTAGGTACCATTGGCAACTATTGGTCATCATTCCAAGACAATGCACGACTGTATGGTTTTGTTCATGTCATAGGAAGATTCCACCTGCTTTGAAAAACATGTTACAAGAGTAAGTATTTTTTTTTTCAATATTAACCTATGTATCTACTTAGTTATATTAAAACTAACATATGTTTTATGTTTCCAAAATTTCATTAGAATTGTGGGTAAGCCTAGAGGCCAACAACTTAAAGTATTATATCCAAATGTTAGAACTCATTCATTTTAAAGTTATTAATTTTTGCATGTCAACTTATGACTTTGATATGTGATTATTTTATTTGTAAGGTTTAGTGTAACAAGCAAGAAGATTCATTAGAATGTGGATATTATGTCATCTCTTGGATAATAATAATCTTTTGAGCTGCAATTAAAGATGATTGGATAAAGGTAATAATATATATATATATATATATATATATATATATATATATATATATATATTATATATTATAAATCATATCAAACTTTAAAGAATGATATTCATATATAATGAAATTGTATTACTTTTTCAACGGTTCAAAAATTCATCACCTCTACCAGATGACATTATCCACACACTAAGACAAGAGTGGGCAACATATCTATTGGAAAGATGGAGTTGATACCACAGGAATTAGAACTCCTTTCAAAAACTTTATTGGACAAAAATTTCATGTTGAAACTTTTAGTTTGGTGTTATTTGTATTAGTTTAGAATACTTAAGTGTTATTAGATATAACTGTAAGTCCTGAATTGTTCTGAAAATATTATGAAACTATTCTGGGAATTTTCTAATTTTCAGGTTTGGGAATGTTGTAAAAACAGCCAAATTTTTTTTAAAAAAAAGCAACATTGTTTGACGTCTGGTGGTGCTTTGACAGACGTCAAATAACGTCGGCCAAGGTAAGCCCCGACGTTATTTGACGTCTGTCAGAGCATCACCAAATGTCAAACAATGTAGTTTTTTGGCACCATTCAGCGCGAAAATTGACGTATGCTCCCTTTTACCTCGACGTTGGATAACATCGAACCCTTATGTCCCCGACATTAATTGACATCTACTATAGTTTTTGACGTTATTTTGACTTCTCCCAGTACGACGTCGGTGTTTGGGCAACGCCAAAGGTCGAAAATATCGGACGTTAAAAGCTTTTTTGTGTTAGTGGCATGATCAGTTTAGATAGAATCCTTTTTTTAACTATAAAATTATAGTCTCTCTTTATTTGTCTAAACCAGAGTCTAGAATTCATATTAAATCTTGGATTTATGTATGATCATTTCCATTTTCAAAATGAAAATTATTATGATATGAGATAGAAACATGATAAAAAAAAATAGGGAAATAGTCGTATTTTAAGTGTTATTGTCCTAATTTAGAAGGTTTCGTCGTTAAGTGATAGTGTTGCCTTAGTCACTCCAATGAGTATTTCCTCTTATACCCTCTCACTTAAGTGAAAGCAAATGCAGTTGAGCGAATGTATCGTCTAAGTCACTTTATAAAGTGTTTCGTATGATACCCTTACTTGAGCAAAAACAAATGTGCTTAAACGAGGTATAATTTGAGTTACTCTAGTGAATACCTTATATGATATGTTTGCTTAACAAAAAATATCATTTGATGTTTTTATTCAAGTGATTTTTGTGATTTGTTTTAATGAACATGTAATGTATATGTATGTTTATGTGTAGAAATTGTTGAATTGTGGTGTGTTTGCATATGTTTGTATGCATGGAATGGAAATGAAAATAGCATACTTATGTATGGTTTTGATGTCACGAATATTGGATAATACGTAAATCATGTCTCACTGTGGGTATTAATAAAAAATTTATGTTGTAACACAAACTTCTTAAGCATCAGTCATAAGAATCTAAAGGAGATTTATAGTATCATCAAACCACATGTTGAAGTCTAAAAGAGTGACTTAGTTGGAGTTTGGGTAAGGATATGCTTTAAACTCACTTTGATCCAAGTGATCGATGTATACATACCTAATGTTCTAAAATGGGTTAAGTAATAAATTTCTTGTGAAAAATACTTAATAGGGATGTCCCAAAAGACATTAGTAAATATTCTTGAGTTAATATTTTGGATATGTGGATTCGTGCGTATATATCTCATAACATATATGACGAATTGTGTCAGATTATTATGTATTTCAGTGTTGAATTGTAGAAACATAGAATTTATTGATTCATGATAGCTCATTTTAGTATAGTTTACCTTTGAGTTGTTGCTTAATGATAGTCTAAGTTGTATATTTCATATCAATTAAAAATAAGATCAATTATTAATATATATATATATATGTTTTTTGTCATAAAACTATGTTTAAAAATTGTGTTTCGTCCCTAAACAAAACTTTATACTTATTTTGTTGTCTATGCTTTATGAAAGTATTGTAGAACATCTTCTCCAACAAATTATATGTGAAGACTATACTAAAATCTATCGTGAAACTCTGATTGTCATGTGAGAAACACTCCACTTATTGTTTGATAAGAAAAATGTTTTACATAACTTTCATAAATTATAAAAAATAAATAAATATATAATTTAATTTAAAAAAGAAACACAATTTTTTAAATTTAAAAATAAAAATACATTTAACTATTTTTTTATTAAGTTTAAGTTAATGTACATTTATGAATTTATTTATTTATTTGCGTTGCACTTTGTTGCTAAGATTGCTTGATAATAGAGATTAGTTATGTCCGTGAAGATTAGTTGACGTTAAGATTCTCGTGACCATTTAATACATCTTACGGGATTTTAATTATGAAGCGTAATAGTTTTCATGATATGCTCAAGATCATTGCCCTTCTACAACCAAACAATCATGACAATCTTCCGCTGAGTTACCTGCTCCATTATTGTTATGGAAAGCGAATTTTTGAAAGTTTCTGTAACATTAAATTGATTTGTTTTTTTTTTCTCTCAGGATAATATTTTTAAATATATTTAAGTAATTCAAAAAAATAACTCTTAAAAGTAAATATTAGTGTGGATGCTTCAAAATCAACAATTTAAAGTAGTTATTTCATGTATTCCTTTATAACTGTCTATATAAACCTTTGCTCATTTTTATATGTACTTTTCTAAAATTTCAAGACAATTATATATATATATATATATATATATATATATATATATATATATATATATATATATATATATATATATATATATAATAAT